>ENA-ORCX01000405-ORCX01000405.1-marine-metagenome-genome-assembly--contig:-NODE-405-length-17227-cov-3.237026_pt1 | contig 17227 bp, 22 predicted proteins | sample MGYA00248630_ERZ508518 | MGnify/ENA primary metagenome ERZ508518 (study PRJEB26188, sample SAMN06268768) | marine metagenome | isolation source: Bioluminescent Bay, La Paraguera, Puerto Rico | place...
AATGCTCCAAGCCCTCGGACAGATCGCATTGGTAGAGATAATAGGGCCGCACCCGATTGGCCACCAGCTTGTGGACCAGTTCCTTGATGATCCGCGGGCAGTCATTGACCCCGGCCAGCAGCACCGACTGGTTTCCCAGGGGGATACCGATCCCCGACAGCTTGCGCAGGGCCTCCCGGGCCGAGTCGGTGATCTCCTGGGGATGGTTGAAATGGGTGTTGATCCATACCGTATTGTATTTTTTCAGCACATCGAGGAGCCCGTCGGTGATCCTGGCGGGCAGCACCACCGGCGTCCTGCTCCCGATCCGGATCACCTCCACATGGGGGATCGCATCGATCTCGCCCAGTATCCAGTCCAGATACTCATCGGACAGCAGGAACGGATCTCCCCCGGAGAGCAGTACGTCCCGCACCTGGGGGGTGTTTTTTATGTATTGAACGCCTTCCATGACGGTCTCCCGGGAGGGGATATGATCCCGGTCCCCCACCTTGCGCTTGCGGGTACAGTGCCGGCAGTACATCCCGCAGACATTGGACACATGGAAAAGCACCCGGTCCGGATACCGGTGGGTGATCCCCGTTACCGGGCTGTCTTTATCTTCATGGAGCGGGTCCTCCATATCGCATTTTGATATTTCCAGTTCCCTCACATCCGGGAACGCCTGCTTGAAAACCGGGTCGTTTTGGTAATTGTCCGGATCGACCAGGGACAGGTAATAGGGCGTGATAGCCATGGGGAAACTATCCATGGTCTTTTGTATCTGGGCCCTTTCCTCCGGGGGAAATGTCACGTGCAGGATCTTCTCCACGGTGTCTATGTCCCGGATGGTATGGCCGATCTGCCAATGCCAGTCCCGCCATTTTTTAAGCGCCTCTTGTTGATCATCCATCTTGTCCTTTTCGATCCGGCTTCGGGTGATCGCGATCGCTTCCTTCAAATGCATCAACTCCTTATCGTTAGTATTGCCTTTTATGGTCCTTATTACATAAAAAAGCGCTCTTATCACTTGGAAGAAGAGCGCTTTTGCAAGTCTAGCAAAGCCTACAATATCCCGGTATCCACCGAAAAAAGCACGGTATCTCTTCGTTGAGCTGTATGGGAAAATATGCTATAGTATATCACATCTGCGGCGATTCTCAAAATCCCGACGCGTTATCTCCCTGTGTATTTCTCTTGAGATATGCGACAGCATCGATCTGTGCCAGGATTCCATCGGAGACAAAATCCGTAATAATGGTAGTCCTGGCCGGGAAGCTGTTCTTAAATACGCGGCGGAACACATCCTTGGTCAGCGGGAAATCCACTTTGTTTTTCAGCAGCAGATTGACCTTCACCACATCGTCCAGTCCCGCCCCCGCGGCCTTCAGCGTTTCCTTCAGCGACTGGAACGCGGCCTCCAATTGAGACACCACATCCTCCCCGCGGGCCCCTCCCTGATGAGAGGTAAATATAAAATCCCCCGCTTCCACATAGGATGAAAAGGTATACTCCCTATCTGGGTACAGATCGACCTTTTTGCTCATATAAATCCCACCCCCGACATGTTTGAACCCAGTATATAAGAACAAATGTTCTCATGTCAATACATAAAATTGTTGACTGGCGTGAAACTTTTGTCTTATTCTGGATGATGGGCTCGGCAGACGCTATTTATAAAACCATTTCGCCAAGAGGTGGACAAAGAGCGCCTGTATGAGCAGAAGGGCCGTACCGCCTATGAGTACGATGCCCCAGATCATCCCCTGGGTAACGGTAAAGGACAGGGACAGCATCCCCTCCAGGTTCTGGGCGGTATAGGGATCGCTGAGAGCGATATAGGCCGAGGCAATGCAGGCCACCAGCAGTACCGACGCGCACCAGAGCTGGGTCAACCGCCGCGCCTTGCGAAACGCAGCGGCGTCGAGGCCATTGACATGGCTGCGGCGGCCGATGTACCAGCCCGCCGCCAGTCCCATGCACACGATCAAGACCGGCACCCCCATGAAGAATCCATAGATAAAGACGCTGTACAGCAGATAGAAGAACGCCAGGGGAATGAATTTCAGCGAAAAGAGCCTGCGCACCAGAGGCCCCAGGACCACTAGGTCTATGACGATACCCAAGGCCGCCCCCACGACGGCCCCGAATGCCACATCGCCGCCCCATAGAAAACCGGCGCCGAAACCGATGCAGAAGCATCCGATCAAAATCGCCACCCCGATCAGCAGCCCCCCTGTCAATTTATCCAAACGGGTCATCCCGCATTCACCCTTCCTTTTTTATACAATATACCAGTTCCCATTGCCCCCGTCCAGTCCTATATCAGATAGGCTTGTCCCTCCGTGAAATTCCTATATATGGTCAAGCTCTTCTTCCAGCTCGGCGATCTGGTCTTTGAGAGACTGTATCTGCCGCCGCACCTGATTCTGCTGACTCTGCTGCAGTGTCTGGGCCTGGGCCGCGGCGGTGAGCAGGCTCTGGCCGACGCTCTCCAGGAAATTTCCCAATGAATTCTGCTGATTTACATTCAGATTGTCGATTAATAGCACGCCCAGCAGGGACGCCAGCAGTGAGAACTTGACGGGACCCAGGGAGTAAAAACCGCAATCCACTCCGTCGTCGCCGGGCATATTGCCGCCGTATTTATCATTCATGATCGAAACACGATCTTCCGCTCTATCTGGATTTGCCGGATAACCCGGCTATTTCACTATATTCAGATAGAGCGCGGAATGAAACTGGCAAGCCGATGCCCTACGCAAGGATCTCCTTCACCCGGCCCACCACGCCGCCTGTGAGGCGCACCTTGATGCCGTGGGGGTGGGTGGCGCTGTTGGTGAGGATGCGCTCCACCGTTCCTTCGGTCAGTTTCCCCGTGGGCTGGTCCTGCTTCTGGACCACCCGGACCCGGACCCCGGGCTTGATATCACTTCGTTTTCGTCCGTCCATCGTATACATCTCCTTATTCGATATGCATAGTTTACCAGATATGGACCAATGATGGTATGCTTTCAGCATTATTTCCGTTTTCGTAAACCAGGATTAAACATGTAATAGTAGATGTTATACAAACTCTATTGCCAGTATCAGGCCACATTCTTATCTAGTTAGACCATTACGTGGTTATCTCTTTTTTTCGTGCCCTTTACTCCATCCTCCGGTTGCCGTGTTCGGGAAAATGACTTTGTTCCTGGGACAGTTCCGCGCCTTAAAACACTTATGCATGTTCTCTGGAGCGGTCGTTAAGGCGTTTTTCGGAACTGTCCTGGCGTCACAAAGTCATTTTCTATTTCCTCACCCGGCAAAGTCGTCTTCCGCAAAGGCAGGGGGTTATGCCCCGCTGTCTCTCTACGGGGTTAGATAAAATAGTCTTTGTAAGGGGCTTCGTAGCCTCTCTCCAGCCCCATACAGAGAATGGCCCAGATAAGCCCCTTAAACGCCCCTCATACCCAAAAAATAGAAAAGCATAGTGCATAATGAACTAAATTCCAATGTTGCCCTCTCAACTGTGGTAAACTCATGAGGTTAAGCCGGAGTTTCCAGACCGCCACCAAGAACCTCTCCCCATACCGGCAGCGGGTATTAGAGATGTACCTGGATGAACGGAATCACATGGAAACGATATACTATGATCATTTGTATATACAGGGATTTAAAGATTGCGTGAAGCTATTACGCTTTTTAGGGATACTCCATTAATGTGTATATCCAGCTACACACCCCTTGACTTCATCCATATACTTATATACAATCCACATAAATAAGTATCCAGCCGAAAGGAATATTCCCAGTGAAAGAAAATCATGACACCCCGGAGAAACCCAATCCATACGGCAGCCACAACCGGGAATGGTTCGAGCAGGCCAAGGACTACGCCCTAGACTATATGGAATCCGTCCGGGACCGCCGGGTCTGCCCGACTGATGAGGCGGTAGCGGCCTTATCCGCCTTCGACGAGCCCCTGCCGGATAAGCCCGGCGACCCCGGCGATATATTGAAGACGCTGCACGAGACAGGCTCCCCCGCCACCGTAGCCCAGACCGGCGGGCGGTATTTCGGGTTTGTCAACGGGGGCGTCATCCCGGGGGTGCTGGCGGCCCGGTGGCTCTCCGACGCCTGGGATCAAAACGCCGCCCTGTACGTCATGTCTCCGGTAACCTCGGTCCTGGAGGATGTGTGCGAGCGGTGGCTTATCGACCTATTGGGTCTCCCCGCCGGTACGGCGGCGGGGCTGGTGGGAGGCCCCTCCGCCGCCAGCCTCTGCGGATTGGCCGCCGGACGCAACGCCCTAACGGACCGCATGGGGTACGACGTGGCCCGCCGGGGGCTCTACGGCGCGCCCGAGCTCCGGGTAGTCCTGGGAGAGGACGCCCACTCCACCGTATACAAGACCCTATCCATCCTGGGGCTGGGCAGCGAGCGGCTCGTTAGAGTACCCACCGACAGCCAGGGCCGGATGCGGCCTTCGGCGCTCCCCCAGCTCGACGACAGGACCATTTTGATACTGCAGGCCGGCAATGTCAATTCCGGGGCCTTCGATGACTTCACCGTCCTCTGCTCCGCGGCCAGGGAGGCGGGAGCCTGGGTCCATGTGGACGGGGCATTCGGGCTCTGGGCGGCGGCCAGCCAGGACCTGCGGCACCTCACCGCAGGGATGGAACTGGCCGACTCCTGGTCCGTAGACGCCCACAAGACGCTGAACGCCCCCTATGACAACGGCATCACACTGTGCCGCCACCCCGAGGCCCTGACCCGGGCCCTGCATATGACGGGGGCCTATATCCAATACAGCGAGCATAGAGACGGCATGCTCCACACCCCCGATATGTCCCGCAGGGCCAGGGCGGTAGAGCTGTGGGCCACCCTGAAGGCCATGGGCAGAGAGGGCGTCGCACAACTGGTAGACGGCCTGCACCAAAAGGCCGCATATTTTGCACAGTCTCTGTCGGAACAGGGATTTTGCATACCCAACGACGTTTGCTTCAACCAGGTGCTGGTATCCGCCGGCGATCCCGCCCTGACCGAAAAGACGCTCCAGGGCATCCAGTCCTCCGGCGTATGCTGGTGCGGCGGGTCCCGGTGGAAGGGCGAGCCCGTGATCCGCATCAGCGTGTGCTCCCACCAGACCACCTACGGAGATGTCGACCGCTCGGTGGAGGCATTCGCAAAAGCCCGGGACCGGGCCGTGGCCGAATGATCAATCACACCCCACCGGTATAGCTGCGCGTGACCTGTGGTATGGTCAGTATTCCGCCCTCGGCATACCGGTGAAACAATGATGTCAGTTCATCGATAAAGGACTGCAAATGCATATCTCCTTCCCGGGGCGCGTAGGACGCCGACAGGCTCCCACCGATGAATTGCTCCAGCGTCAGCTTCCGGTCATTCTGAAAAGCCTCATAGTCGCAGCCGCCATTGAAAAATCCGGAAAAATCATCGGGATTCTCATCACTGCCCCCGGAAAAGCCCTTATACGCTGGGCACCACTGCCTGCAGATCCGGTCATTCGCTCGATACCATGCGGTATCGGGTATCCGGCTGTTCCAGACCAATACCACCCTGCCATCCGGCCGCAGGATGCGGCGGCACTCCTCCCTAAATCGGTCAGCGTCGAACCAATGAAACGCCTGGGCCACGGTGATAAAATCCACGCTGTGAGCGGAAAGCCCCGTATCCTCCGCCGGAGCGTCCACCGGGATAAATCCGGTGAAACCGGATAAGGCCCGCTCGGCCTCCCGCCGCATATCTTCGTTGGGCTCCACGCAGAGGACGCGGCTCCCCCGTTCCAGAAACTGCCTGGCGAGTATCCCCGTGCCGGCCCTATGTCGGCGACGGTGCTCTCCGGGGAAAATCCCACCGTCTCGTCCAGATAGTCGATAAAAGCGGGGGCATAAGATGGCCTGTATTTTGCGTACACTGTGGCCTTTCCCGTAAATTTATCCTCGTTCATCACTTCACCCCATGCAGTATTCCCACGGTCCCCAGCATGAACGGCAGCTTCAACGCCCCGGGGATAAACGACGCCCGGCTCGTGTCCCCGAAATGAACCTCGGCTGCACCAGACTCTTTTATATAGGCGATCAGATCGTCGATCTTCCCGAAATACGGCTCGGTCAAAAGCAGGTCCTGAAACACGAATGCCCCGCCCTTTTTCAATACCCGTAGGGCTTCCAATATTAGGGCGCGTTTATCCCGGGTATCCGCGACCTCATGAAACACCATATTGCTCACCACCAGATCGAATGATTCATCGGGGTATGGAATCTTGGACGCACTGGCCCGGGCATATGATGTCCGGTTCCCCACTCCTTCCGCCGCCGCATTGTTTTCACACTGGGCCTTGCTATAGGCCCACGCCCCACCCCAGTAATCGATCCCGGTGACACGGGCATCCGGGAATTTCCGGGCGATATAGATGGAAAGATAGCCGCTCCCGCATCCGATGTCCAGCGCCTCTCCCTTTCCGTCCCACCGGATTCGGGCGATCAATTCATCCACCACCTTCTGCTGGATGCCGCCGCCTCCGGGCGAAAACTGATGCCTGGCATACAGGAAATACACGGTACTGATGATACAGAATACCGATACCACAGCCAATACGATCCCCCAGACCACCCTGCCCCACAATACCCAGACCAACGCGGACAATGCTCCGGTGACTAATGCGGCGGCAAGACACCGTCCGATGATCTTTTTCGACACCCAATTACCATATTCACTTTCTTTTCCGTTACCCATTACTATAATCCTTTCCGGCATCTCCCAATACGGCGCTCCACCCGCCGTACACAAACGCCATGAATTCCCCGAAATACCCCGCCGCCTCCTGCGGGGACACGTCCTTTATGAGCAATCCCTCGATCGTACTCAGGTAAAAACCCGCCACACAGCGGATAAAAAACCGCGAGATATCCTTGTCCGGCACTGCTTTTTTCAGCCAGTCTACCAGTACATCGGTGAAGCCGTCCAGTACCGTATCCTTGTAACCCCCCAGTGACGAACCTGCCGCGCAGAAGAGCAGCAGTTCCACGTCCTCCCGGTGGGCGTAGACATACTCCATCACAGCCATGATGTACTGTTTCTGCATCGCAAAGGAATAAGCGCCCCCCGAACGGGTCCGGTTTTGCTCCATAGCGGCCGCGAGGCCCCTCTCGATCCCAGAGAGGGTGGGCTCCAATACGGCGTGAAACAACGCGTCCTTATCGGCGAAGTAATTGTACAGATTGCTCTTGGATGTCTTGGCCCTGGCCGTGATGGAGCGGATAGACGCATCCTGAAACCCTTTTTTCAGGAATTCCTCCCTGGCAGCCTTCAAGATATTTTTCCGGATTTCCTCTTTAGCGATTTGCATAGCAGTCCCTTCATTGACGTACGGCGTCCTTTAAAGTACGATGTACTTTAATGTACATAAACATATTGGAAATGTCAACCATTCTTATGATTTTGAGATTATTTTTTCTTATATAAATTGATGTTCAACGGCTTTTTGGCGTCGATGATGATGGAGACCATCCCTAGTTTATCCCCGGCATTCCTCGTATCAAACCGGTAGGAGCGTCCGATCATCCCGTCCCCCTCGTTCCAATAGGTGTAGTGAAACACCCCGTCTTCATCACAGTACTCGAGCAGACTCACCACGAATCCCGCCTGGGTAAATACCTCTGCAAACATCCGGTAATCATATACGATCCGATGGGTATAGGCGGGGTGATCGGCGGAGCCCGGTCCCCCTACCTGGATCATATTTTGATACCACTCGTTTTTAAAATTGCCATCCGGGACGGCGCAACGGATATACCCGCCGGGCTTTAGGTACGTATAGCAGTGCCGGGCCGCCGCCTGTCCCTCCTTGAGACTCAGGTGTTCCCACACATGCTCGGCCAGCAGGGCGTCGATACTGCCGGGCGCGAACAGCGCCGCCCATGCCTGCTCGCTGCGGATATCCAGTTCACTTTCCTGCATGGCGGCCCACCCCGGATACCGTGTAGGCCCCGCGCCCAGTATGACTTTCATATTATTCCCCTATGCTTTCCCGTACCCTCTCCCATAGATGGGGCTGTATCTGCGGGTAGGTGAGATTCTCCGGCATATCGTCGAGCAGAAATATCTCCTTTATCTCACTATCGGGCAGATTCCCCAGTTCGTATATCTCGGCATAGAATAGCCCCCCGTATCCCGTCTTCCCCCCATCCGTCACCGAATAGAGGCATAGGGGATTCAGCGTAAAATCCAGCGCCCCGGTCTCCTCGTATAGTTCCCGATTGGCAGTATCGATTATATCTTCACCGGGCTCCCGGTGTCCCCCCGGCATCTCCAGGGTAGTACGCTCCCGGTGACGGCAAAACACCCATTTCTCATTGTATTTGGCCCCGATTACCGCGTAGGTGAGATGGTCGTTGGGCAGAGCGGCCAGGGAGTGAAAGGCGATTTCGGGCATGGTTCCTCCTATCGCTGCCTTATGAGCTGTGGGGATTGATATGGACCAGTACGTCCAGCACTTCGGGGACGGCGTCATGTATACAGTGTTTGATGCGATCGGCGATGGCGTGGCCCTCGGTGACGGTGAGCTCCCCGTCCACCTCCACGGCCATATCCACCAGATACCCCCGGCCGATCTGGCGGCACCGGATCCAGTTGACATGCTCGACCCCGTCGCACTGGCGGATGCTGTCCTCGATCTCTCTGACCTTTTCCTTGTCCGGGGCGGCGTCCATCAGCATCTTGACGGCGTCCGTGACGATCTCTAAAGCGGTCTTGATGATGAAGATACTCATGATCCCCGCCGCGACGGGCTCCACATAGTTAAAGATGCCGATCCCATACCGCGCTCCCGCCAAACCGAATGCAATCGCCGCCAGGGTCCCCGAGGTGGCGAACACATCATTGCGGTGGTCCTTGGCGTTGGCGATCACCGCGATGGAGTGAAGCTCTTTGCCCACACTAAGCGTCTTTTTGTACATATAGTATTTGATGCCGATGGCGACGGCGGCGACGATCAGCGCCCACACCGAAGGAGTATGAAAATCCCGGTTCACAACCGTGAGTACGATTTCCCGCCAGAGGAATACCACCCCGCCGAAGATGATGACCCCCACCGCCAGAGAGGCCAATGCCTCCAGTTTGCCGTGGCCGTAGTGATGGTCCTCGTCCCTGGGCTTCTGGGAAAATCGGACGCCCAGCAGTATGATGGCTGTGGTCAGCACATCCCCGGCGCTGTTGATCGCGTCGGCCTGGAGCGCCTGGCTGCGGCCCAGTATACCCACGATCCCTTTCAGCGCCAGCAAAAACGCATTCCACCCGAGGCAGAACAATATGATCCGTTCGCCCTTGTCCCGTTTCATCTTGCTTCCCTATCCAGACTTTTCTAATAGTATAGCATACGCCGGTTTTTTCACGGCATCCGCTTCACGCTTTTTTCCCCGCCTTCACCAGCCGGAGCACGGCGAAATACATCAGCGAGACCGCCACCGCGATATTCAGCGCCTTGAGCGCTGCGGCGGACAGAAATGTATGAAACAGCACCCCCGCCCCCGCGATCAGCGTCAAAAACACGCAAGTAGCCAGCACCGCCCCCAGTCCGAATCGATAGACCGCGCCTGTATCCATATTCTCCTCCACGATCTTCAAGGAGAAAACCCCAGACCAGAATAAAATGGTCAGGGGATTGGACACGGTCAGCGCCAGGGCTTCCCAGAAGCTGCTCCCCGCCCCCGACCCGATGGATATCCGGGGGATCAGACTGATCTGCGCCACAGCGCCCAGGAGGATATCCAGGCTGAAGCACAGGATCACCGCCGCACCTATGACGGCGAACGGCTTGCGGTATCGCTCGAAATTCACAAACCGGGATATCCCGGCTATGGCCAGGACGATGTACAGCCCATCGACGAGCGTTACGGCAGCCACCGCCGCCAGTCCCGCCCCAAAGCCATGATTGCTGGATTGGTTCAGCACATAGACACATACCGGTCCCACCGCAAACTGCAGCAGCAGTCCAAACCGAAACCCCTTTACGATCATCTCTGCCTCATATTCTCATCGCTGCGTATCCTGCTCCATACACGGGTCTGCAATACAACTCTGGATATAATATCCATTACTATACCACAAAAAGCCGGCGCATACCGGTTATTTCGAGATTTGATCGTCATGGGGGGCAAAAGCCTCACGCCCCCAGTATCCGCAGGTAATAATTGGCCTCCCGAAGTATGTGGTCGGCGGCCAGGGGGATCAGGATCGAGCGGATCTCACAGTCCAGTATCCCCGCCGTACCCGCTGCCTTGAAGTCCCGGATCGCCACCGTGGCCTTTGCACTCTCCCGCAGGACCTTTTCCCGCATCTCCGCGGCATCCATGGCGGCCGTCGCCTCCGCCACCAGCGCGTCAAACCGGATACCGAAACGATTGGCGGTCTCGATCAGTTTCTCCTCGGTGGGATCAAACAATCCCCGCAGGAACTTGGCGTGTCCCCCCATGATATCATTCCAGAAAGCCGCCACTTCCATGGCCCGGCGGCCGCTCTCCATCTCCTGCCGCCGCTGCAGCCTGTCGAGCATCTCCTGATAAAACTGTCCCTCCCACATGATATTGCGGATCAGCATGGGATAATTGGACGTAAACAATCGGCAGTTCAGCACATTGCACAGGATGAAATAATGAAACTGCAGGAACGGCGCCGTTATCTGCATGGCCCGCATATTCAGCATCTCTGCCTGCTGCAAAAGGATGGGGTTTTCATTGGTCCCCGCACCGCCCGCCAATTGCTCTTCCGCCTGGGTGATGGCTGTATCGATCGCGACTCCCGTGTAATACTGGGTCAACAGTTCCGCATTGCGGGTATAGGGGGTCACGACCTCCCCCGACTGCAGCACGCCGGGGCTCACCACCCCGTTGGAGAGGGACACGGTATCGGCGAGGAGCATATTGTACTGCATCCTGTACATATTCGCCTGATCGATGAGCATCTGGTTCTTGGGGGGCAGGCTGGTGGCGAGGAAAAATGCGTGTTCCATCATGATACGGTCATAAAATAAATGCAATCCCAGGGATTGCTTGATATATTCGCTGGATGTGAGCATAGTATCCCTTCTTTTTATTATTAAGAAAGATCCTTGCTACCAGTGTATTGGTATGACGGGGATAAGTGACAGATCGCATTTGTCCACATAAAAAAAGAGCCACTAGCATAGCTCTAGTCGATCGATTTTGTTTTCGCCGTAAATTTACGCCTCTTTTTCAGCAGGGCGTCGATCTCTTTACGCCCCTTATTATCGAGAGAACCACTCTCCCTGGCCCAGAATAGATAATCGTCGATCGCCTGCCTGGGTTCCAGCTTCCGTATCGCCGCCAGTACCGAGACGATGTCCAGCAGCACCAGCTTGCGCTGGGACTCCCTGCGCGCTCCTATATCGATGGACATCAGCTTTCCTATAATCCCGGGCCACAGATTCCGCTTGTGGGGGACAACCCCGGCGAGACCCTGGATACACAGCCGCACCACCACGGGCTTGGCGTCGTCGCAGAATGCAAGGTATTCATCAATCACGGCGTCCATCCGCCCCGCCTCATCCCAGCGGGCGTTCTCCGCCATCAGTTTGAGCCCGATACTGCGCTGGTATGCGTTGGGGCTATGTAGTTTTTCCGCAAACACATCCCAATAGGGGTAGACGTCGGAGTGATGCTCCGAGCGGCTTACGAGGAGCAGAAATGACGGATAGCGTATCTTGTCATCTTTTTCGGCCAGCCAGTCCACCAGTGTCCCGATATCCTCCGCCGTCAGATCCTGCGCGATCTCAGGCAATTCTTCTTTTTTATAGGCTAGCAGCGTTTCCAGTGTCATGGGCATTCCCTCTCGTAGGGATAATCATTCGGTATCTTGGACTGGAACTCTTTCAGGTACACGATCTTACCCTCGCCGTCGAACCGGATGATGGACACCCCGTCAAATTCAGCCGTATCCCCGCATTTACAGCGAAAGAACCACTCGCAGACACAGGTATCGTCCCGGTGCCAGAAATCCTTTATGTCCCACGCCAATACATCGTTTTCCCTGGTCCAGTCTGCAAACCATTGCTGGATGGCGCACAGCCCCCGGTAGGCCGGCCCCCAGGACTCGATATAGAGGGCGTCCTCGGCAAATGTGTCTCGCAGGACACTGCTGTCCTTCGCGATCCAGCTCTGGAAATATCGCGCTATGACTTTCTCTCGATGATCCATGGCGCCTCCCGATTGATTATTTCACCGGCATCGTGATCTTGGTCAATAATTCCGCCGCCGGCACTTCCCCCGGAGAATTATAATACACCTCATAAGACTCCCCGGTCGGCTCGTATCCCTGTTTCTTCATCCAGGCGAACATCTCGTTGTAGGGCTTCTCCATTTCGATATAGGGCCCAGTGTACATGGCGGTGACATATTGGCCCGCGGGTATTTCCCCGCTCTCTATATCGTCCCTGCCCGGCAGCTCTTTCTCTGTGGGAAAGCCCATCTCCACGGCCAGGTCCTCCATGTCATTATTATGATAGCAGGTGTAGGGGGCGTCGGCGGGCTGCTCCCCCAGTTCGGTGAGATAGCCCATGATCTTTCCATAATTCTCCCCGATCGCCTTGGGCAGGGTCTCCACTGTAGCCCGGGTGCGCACCTTCAGCACGGGTACGGCCTCTTGTTCCTTGTATTCGATCTGCATTCGTGATATCCTCCGTTTCTTATTTCTGTATGGGTCTTCATGTTCCTCCACAAGATACCATTTTATTTACGACAACCCAGTGTCATAGTTTCCGATTAGGCTCAAAAACAAACCGCAGCGGCTCGCTGCGGTTTGGCTGTAAGACACCTATGGCTTTCGCCCACGCTTCATGCGGACAGATAGTTACTCCACCGGGACGCTGTGTATCCCCGCGATCAGCTTAGCGTCGTCAAAGGTGATGTTCATGTTGACGACGCCCTCTTCAAAGCTCGCCGGGACCGTCACGGTCTCATACTCCTCCACCGGCGTCACGATGGGTTCGCCGAATGCCTGGAACGCCCCGTAATTTGTGACGAGGTACTCCCATACCTGCTCCCGCAGGAATTTCTCGCTGACCACCCGCCGCATATCCCCCACATAGGCGTAGTCATCGGCGGCCGCCGCGTAGTCCCCGTCCGATAGCTCGGTGACCAGGGCCACGGCGATGGCCGAGATATCGGCGTCGGCGGGAGGGGTTGGGTCATCCTTGGGCGCGCACCCCGCCAGGAGCGAGAGGCTCAATGCGATCAAGAGTGCAATCAATACTTTTTTCATAGTGATCCTCCTATATAAAATGCATTTATCTGCCTGTGGAGAAGCTGAATATCAGGCTCCCCGCCACCAGGGCCAGGATGCCCAGTATGATTACCCAGGCCATGGGACGCGCCCAATTCACTGTCCAACCGATTCCCACCCGCTTCTCCACAAAGAGGGATGGGTCGTCGGGATTGTAGTACCAGGCCCCGAATTTCCAATTGCTGTCGTCCTCCCGCACCGCCGCCGCTTTGGCAGGGGGGTAGTCCCCCTTATCCACCTTGACCCGGCTGCCGCTCTGGCCGGTGCTCACCGCCAGCACGATCACGTATATGATGATGGCTGCCGGCAGCAGCAGGGAGAGGATCACGGTCACACTCGATGACAATATCCCCAGTATGCTCAACTGGATGATCCCGAAGACCGATACCATGCCCAGCCCGCAGAACACCGTAAAGGCGGACCACCGGCGGCGAAAGATCACATTTTGCGTAAGGCTCACATCCCTATTGGCGGGGTCCACCTGCTGCCGGGATTTACTGATGGAGTAGTAGACAAAGAGCATGATCATGGTGATGATCAATTGCACCCCCGGCATATTCAATAACAGTCTATAGGATTTCTCCATGAATCCCACCGCATTGCCCGCATTGTCAAATGTGACGGGGATCATGGACGGGAGTGCGTCGTAGCGCAGAAAGCTTACAGCCGCCGTCGCCGCGATCACCACGAGATAGGCGATGAAATACAGGGGACTTATCATGGTTTTCTTCTTGCGAAACCCCGTGTCAATGGTGACCAATTGCGGGGCGTCCTTGTTCCAGTCCTCCTCCGCCTTCAGCCGTTTCATCCCGCGGTAGGCCCGCAGGTAGACAGCGCCGTTTACAAATAGATTGACAAAAACCAGTACGCTGAGCCATATCCCCTGGGCGGCGGCGTCCGCTCCGGTCAGATACCAGAGCAGGACCACCCCGGTGGCAAACAACAGGCCCGCGATACATACGCCCATGATATACGCCTTACGGATACGGGCCACCCGCGGATCGTCATAGACGCCCTCCGGCACCGAGACACCGAAAATCGTGGTCTTTCGGCTCACATAGGGAAACAAGGCAAAGGCGCCTGTCACCGCCAGAAAACTCATCAGCATCGATATCAGCGTGATCACATTATTCATGGTCGTTCCTCCTCGCTTCTTTTTGATAATGGGCATATATCTGCCCGCATATGTCGGTAAAATCATCGATAGAAACACCCCGGCAGCAGGCCTCCGCGATCAGGGGGTGCAATTGCTCCCGCAGCCTGGCGTAATACCCATCGTCGGCCCTGTACATCTCGGGGGCATTAATAACCGCCCCCTTCTTGCGGTGGACCTGGATAAATCCCTCCTGCTTGAGCACTCCGTATGCCTTGTTCACGGTGTGCAGATTGATCCCCAGGTCACTCGCGAGCTGGCGCACCGACGGCAGAGATTCCCCCGGCGTAAGTTCCCCGGATAGTATCCCCGTCAGTATCCCGTTCCGTATCTGGGTGTAGATCGGCACATCCGAGGTCAGGTCAATCGTCAGCCACAAAAAAAGCGCCTCCCAGTGTTCTATTTGTTATACTTATACTATAACAGATAGAGCAAAAAATCAACCCCCAAAAAACAGAAAGCCTTCCCCTTGAAGATATTGACGGGTGCGTTTTCTTTGAAAAGCCGCATTACAAAGGGAAGGTGGCGCGCAGCACCGGATGAGGTGTTACGCACTTACATTAATAAAAAGCTGATTTTGCCCATGTCCAATTTCATACTATCGATTGATCATATCCACCAATGTCACGTCCGGATGATGGTATCGGTCGTTGTACGCCACGATCTCCCCGTAGATCGCTTCCTCGGGGCACCACTGGTAACAGGCATAGCAGGTCTCACAACGGTGCCGCCACACCGGTTTTCCCTCCGCAATACCAATATTGTCCACCGGACACACCCTTGCACACATCCCGCACCCGGCACAGGTGTCCCGGACCTGAAAGCTGTGGTCGGCCAGAGGGATCATCTCCTCGAAGGACAGCCCCTTTGATTGGGACAGCCTTTTGTATCGACCCTTAAAAACCGGCTTCATCACTGCCCGCAGGGGGGCGTTCAGTATCCGGCCCCACAGGCTGCGGGTCTCGATCTTTGCTTCCTCCCGTTTCCTGACCGCTTGGATGATCTCCTCCAGCTTGGTATCCAGCGACGCCCCGTCCCTGGCTTCGATTGTGCCGCGCCCCTCAGGCTTCTTCATCTTGTCCTGCAGCTCCCGCCCCAGGCTCTTGTGGCTCATATTCAGCACATATCCCGCCGACAGTCTACCGCCCCGCGCCTGGACCAACTTGCGCAGATTGCCCATGGTCTCCCCCGGGGTATAGCCGCTGGTGCACACGGCGAAGACATACCGGTCCCTCACATCCAGACTGCGGACAAAATCCTGGACGATCAAGGGGATGCCGCTCTCATTGGAAGCGTAATACACGGGAAATACGATCCCCACGGCAGCCGCATCGGGCCGGACGGCCTGCTCATCGGCAACCGAAGGGATGGCGATCAGCTCCGCATCTATCCCCTCTGCGATCTTGCGGGCCGCCGCCAGGGAATTCCCGGTACTGGTGAAATAATAGATGACCGCATCCATACCCCGATTCCCCCTTTATGCGAAGTACTTGACCAGTGAAAACCCGGCCCCGCCTAAGAGCAAGACAGACAGGCCGATACCGATGGCGGTCGCCGCGCCAGAAGCCAATTGCTCCAGCCTGTACTGGCGAACGAGGAATAAAACCGCCGCCGCCGCCAGCATGATCAGAGTCGATATGGGAGCGAAGCTGCACTTGGCCTTGTAGCCCAGCAGGCACGCCTTGCCGGCCCCCGGGCTGGGCGCCAGGGTTAAGAGCCCCAGTATCAATACGACATAGAATATGATTTTCATTGCTTTCACGATATACCTCCTTATTTACGAAGCATCTCGGTAAAGAAGCCGATATGCCTATGTATCCGCATCCCGATTTCATTGAGATCTCCGTCCCATATTTCCCGCAGCAGAAATTCATCCAGCATCCCCTTGAGGCAGTAATAGTACTCCGCGGTGATCAATTGGACATCGCATTCCCTGATAGCGCCCCGCTCCATCATCTTTTGCAGTACTTTTTCGGTGTAGTCCCGCCGCAGGTAATACAGATTGTGCCGGGCCGCCTCATAGGCCCGGGGATTTACATAGCTCTCCATCAGCACGATCTGGAGGATGGTGTGGTACAGTATGTCGGTGACGGCGCTGAACCGCTCCATATTGACCTTGAAAAAATATCCGATATCCCCCTTGGCGGCCATATCCTCGATCTCCGCGTCGGTCATCACCACCCTCTCATTGCTTTCGGCAAATCGGGCGAATATGCTGTCGAGGAGCGCCTCCTTGCTGGGGTAGTGGTTGTAAAAGGAACTCTCCTTCACCCCCACGCTACGGCACAGCTCCCGGATGCCCACCGCGTTGTATCCCTTGACCGAAAAGAGATAGACCGCGCTTAGAAACAGCCGCTCCTGGGTGGACTCCGCCGCATCGATCATCCTGCTGAATATTTTTTCCTTATTCATACCCTTCTCCTAAACTAACGTTCGTTAGTATAATAATGCATACCCGTCTCCCTGTCAAGACTTTTTCTACTCAAGCAGAAGAAAGACTGGCCCATACCGGACCAGCCCCATTTGATTCAATGCATCCGTATTCATTGATTACCACCCTGATTTGGGTTACTCCACCCGGCTCTGGCGCATGGACAAAAGCGCCGGAAAATACTGCTTGGCGAGCTGCTCCATCTCCGAGTCCCCGATGACGGTGGTGCGCCCTCCCGCGTACGCATCGTCGATCCACGCCTTGATCTTGGCCACCCTTGCATCCTTCTTGTCGATGGCCTTGTCCCCCTTCAGCAGGAAATAATTATTGAGCCACGCCGCGATTCCGGCCAGCCCCGAGTG
>ENA-ORCX01000408-ORCX01000408.1-marine-metagenome-genome-assembly--contig:-NODE-408-length-16877-cov-2.861131_pt1 | contig 16877 bp, 15 predicted proteins | sample MGYA00248630_ERZ508518 | MGnify/ENA primary metagenome ERZ508518 (study PRJEB26188, sample SAMN06268768) | marine metagenome | isolation source: Bioluminescent Bay, La Paraguera, Puerto Rico | place...
CGCCTGAAATATTCTCAGCGTAGCGTTTATGAGCGGCTTCATTTACCAAAACACCTAATGTCGTTTCTGGCTTGCAGGGATCACCAGGGGTATAACGTTTGAATTCCTCTTTGATCTTATTGCAGAAGGCTTCTACTTGAGATTTATGGATGATGGCACGGCTTGTATCGTTGCAACGCTGTCCGGCGGTCGCACAGATGCCATCTACAGCCGCTTTGGCTGCCTCATTGACATCTCCGTCGTCTAAAAGAATCAATGCGTTTTTTCCACCCATTTCCAAAGCCACACTTTTAGAAAAGTCACCTGCTACAGATTTGGCTATGGAACGGCCGACACCTACTGAACCAGTAAAGCAAATATTGCGGATACGTGGATCGGTGCAAAGAGCCGTTCCTTCATCTGCCTGCCCCTGTACAAGACCGAAAACGCCTTCAGGGAGGTGTTTCATGAATATTTCCGAATACTTAGCACCTACTACAGCACCAACTGGGGATGGTTTAAATATTACAGGATTACCGGATAATAGATGGGGCACTATGGCTCCATTAGCTAAATGTAGGGGAAAATTAAACGGGCCGATGACAACGGCTGGGCCTCTGGGAATATTGCGTATTTCAGCTTCAAAAGGGCCACCTACAATTTTGCGTGGATAAAGATATTCTTCAGCATCCTTGTAGGTGAGGGCAAATTTTCCGACAACGGCAGCCATTTCCCCACGTGCCTCCGTCAGGGGTTTTCCAATTTCTTTTGCAATTCCTAATGCCAGTTCTTCTGAAGCGTTTTTTAAATCAGCTTCGATTCCCTGCAGCAGTTCCAGTTTTTTAGTTACCGGAGTTTTTGCCCAACTGCGATAGGCTTTTGTGGCTGCTGTAATAACGGGTTCAACGGGTGTGTGCTCAATACTATCCAGCAGGATGTTCAGGTTTCCGGGAGAGGCGAATTGAAAAGATGCTGTCATGGATGTTTAAGAGGTTGAGATTAGTTGCAAAATACATCCACGCATGTGTGGAAGGTGTTTACATGAACTTGAACGACTTTAGAAGTATCTTCCGTATAACCACCTGCCAAAACCCAAGCTACAGGGATTCCTTCTTTTTTACAGAATTCAAAGACAACACGGTCGCGTTCTTTAAGAGCATCATGATCTAAAAGGAGAGGTGAATAGGGATCGTCTTTATAAGGGTCGGCTCCTGCCTGATAGATGAGAATGTCTGGTTTTCCACGACTGAGTAATTTGGGTAGATTCTCATGTAGAATTTCCAGCATTCTTTCTTTGGTGCAACCGTTTGGTAAAGTAGAGCAAAAATGGTTTTCTCCATCGTTGTGACGCTTGGTTTCTACGTCCTTCGATGGCTGATTTAGCCAGTAGTCGTTCCCGTAGATTGAAATGGCGGTTACATGAGGGCGACCAACTGCTAGGGAAGCTGTCCCGTTCCCGTAGTGCAAATCCATATCAAGCACGGCACCTAGTTTGATTTTTCCGCATGCAAGGAGGTCATCAAGGGCTACAATGAGCCCGTTAAAGGTGCAGAAGCCTTCGCCGTGATTTCCGTGGGAATGATGAAACCCACTTGCAAGACAGGCAGCTACTCCTGTTTCCATAGCTTTATGAGCAGTAGCAACCACGCCACCGTTAGTTAGTTTTACCGCGGGGAAAAGTTTTTCAGACCACGGGAATTTTTGTTCTTCAGCCTTATCTCTTGGTTGGCCTGTTTCAATTGCCTTGATATATTCAGGAGTATGCACTCGAAGAAGTTGTTCCATTGTGGCAGGTTGCGGTGTGTAGAACTCAGCCTGTGGATGGTCTTTAATTTGTTCTGCAACAAGACCAAATTTTCTCATTGGCATTCTGTGAGAGTCTCCTATAGGAGCAAAATAGCCCGGGTGGTAAAATACTGGAATCATGGTGCTTCGGTTGGTTTGTAAAGTGGATAGTTCGTTACGTCTTTTTGAGTGAAGGCGTTGAACCAGTTAAGGCATGGCAGCATCTCTTCTTTGCGAAAGCTGTGTGTGTAAACGGTGTATATTTGTTCGATGTATGACCTTGCGTCTTCAGCGGATATCGAGTCGCTTTTATTTCTTCCTAAACGTAGTAGAAGAACATCGAGTGGGATTGGTTTTTGGCCTTCAGGATCTGCATCAATTATGGAGGGTTTTCTAAAGTCGGGTTGTGAGTAATTCAACGTGCTTCCCAACGCCTTATAGCCTGCCTTTTCATAAGAAATACGCCTGATTTTGTTTGCGGGAATACTTAAATCCAAAGGTTCCATTTCGCAAAGTAAAGTTACTGACAAGTCTAATTTAGAGACTCTTCGAGCACATTCATGTGCTGTATTTGCAGGAAGAGTTCTCAGGATGGCAGAAAGTCCTTTTCGCCTCCATTTGGGGAGGACTAGAACATGGGATAAGTGGACAACTACCTCGTCAGAATCTTTACCTAAAATTGCGGTGTGGTCACGTAGCCCTACGCATTCTTCTCCACGGTAGAGCATCATAATCTGATAAAGCATATGATACCCGTTAATGGGGTGTTCAGGTCTTATGCTTAAACGTTTTGCGATAATATCGCGTGTTTCCATCTCACCCAAGCCGCCAAAGTAATCGTCTAAAAGGCGAAAGGCTAAGTCGAATTTTGGATGATCAGGTGAGCTTATTGTTACCAACTGTAAATTATCCGGTAAATTGGGATGTGGATTTTTATCTCCCGGAGAAAGATCTCCCTTATTTATGAATGTTGGCCAATAACTCATTTTTTAAATTAAGAGGAAGAGGGCAGGAGGGCATTTCGCCCACCTGCTACCTCTTAATTCGAATGTATAAAACTAGAATGCTGCTGGAGTGTAAGGCATATCCAGAGCTTCAGCTACAGCTTTGAAAGTTAGCTTTCCGTCCTGAACGTTTACACCTGGAACGAGACCTGCGTCGGCTTCGAGTGCTCCCTTAACTCCCAAATTGGCGAGCTTGCGGAGATACCCAAACGTAACGTTTGTCAAACCTTGAGTAGACGTGCGTGCATATGCACCAGGCATATTGGCTACGCAGTAGTGAGTAACACCTTCTACTTCATAAGTTGGGTTTTCGTGGGTGGTGGCATGAGAAGTTTCAATGCAACCGCCTTGGTCGATAGCAATATCAACGAGAACGCTGCCCTTTTTCATAATCTTGAGCATATCGCGAGTTACTAAATTAGGTGTTTTGGCTCCCGGAACGAGAACCGCACCCACCAGAAGGTCTGTATCAGGCAAAAGAGACTCGATGTTTACCGGATTGGAGAAAAGAGTCTTCACGTTCTTAGGCATTACCTGGTCGAGGTATTTCATGCGTTCAGCATTCACTTCCAGAATGGTAACGTCTGCACCCATACCTGCTGCCATATTGGCGGCATTGACACCTGCTGTTCCACCGCCGATAACGGTTACCTTTGCAGGAAGAACACCTGGGATGCCACCAATCAGCTTGCCCATACCGCTTGTGTTCTTGGAAAGGCTGTAGGCTCCCACGAGGGATGCCATTCGGCCTGCGATTTCACTCATCGGCTCAAGCAGAGGAAGTTTTCCGTTGTGGACAACTGTTTCGTAAGCAATGCCTGTGCAACCGCTGGCAAGCAATGCTTCGGTGAGTGGTCGGTCAGCCGCTAGGTGAAGATATGTGAACAGAATTTGTCCTTTCTTCAGTAAAGGATATTCTGGTTCAATCGGTTCTTTTACCTTAACAACCAGTTCTGCTTTTTCAAAGACTTCGGCATGGGTATCAACCATAGTCGCACCGGCTGCAATGTATGCCTCGTCGGAATAGCCTGATCCTTCACCAGCGCTTTTTTCGATGAGCACGGTGTGACCATCCGCAACGAGTTGTTGTGCACCTGATGGAATCAGAGCAACGCGATATTCCTGTGGTTTGATTTCTTTTGGTACGCCAATAATCATGGTGTTTAAACTCCTTGTATATCGTATATACGTTGTATTATGGAATTTTGTTTGTTGAATGTTATGATTAGGACAAAGCTCGCCTAACTTAAGGATTATCCTATTTCTGTTAGATCATCTTGTCTAGACCAGCTTTCACTGCATCGAAAAGTTTATCTACTTCCTTGCGCGTAATGGTAAGGGGAGGCGATATGGCAATCAAGTTTGCCAAACCGCGAACAATGACTCCGTTTTCTCTAATTAAGGCCGCGGCCTTAGGGCCTAGACCAATATATGGGTCTGTTACCTTCTTCCCGTTGTCCAGTAATTCCATTGCTCCCATCAAGTTTTTGCAACGAGTGGAACCAACTGCGGGGTGTTCCTTAAATGCTAGGAGTTTTTCTTGGAAATAAGGGCCGATGTCATTCTTTACGTAAGCAATAATATTTTCCTTTTCCATCAGTTCAATATTTGCCAGCGCTGCGGCACAGGGAACTGGATGGCCGCTGTAGGGGTGACCATGGGCATAATAACCACCTGCAAAAAGAGTCTCGGCTATTTCAGAACTAATTCTGGTTGCTCCAAGAGGAATATATCCGCTGGTGATTCCCTTTGCCAGACATTGGATATCGGGGTCTAGATCCCATTCCTCAGATGCATACATTGCACCTGTGCGACCGAATCCTGTGATAACTTCATCAGAAACGTAGAGGATGCCGTATTTACGGATTAGCTCACGAAGACCTTTTAGGTAGCCTTCTGGGGGGATTATTACACCGCCTGCACCTTGAATAGGTTCAACGAAAATTGCCGCGATGGTTTCAGGGCCTTCTTTGAGAATTATGCGTTCTGTTTCTTCAAGGCACTTTTTACCAAACTCTTCAGGGGAGAGTTCCGTGTCGCTTACGTAGTGGTAAGGACCAGGAACTTGAACGAAGCCAACAGTAGGGAGACCGAAAGGTTTCGTGCAGCTTGATAAGCCTGTCAGGCAGGTAGCTCCAAGTGTTACACCATGGTAGGAATAAGAGCGGCTCATCAGCTTCGTGCGTTGAGTCTGACCTTTGAGTTCCCAGTAGTTACGAATGGTTTTTATTGCTGTTTCGTTTGCCCCTGAACCTGAGTTTGAGAAAATAGTGTGTGTCAAACGGGGAAGACCCAATTCATAGAGTTTTTCGGCAAGCTTGACGGTAGGTTCTGTTGTTGAATTGAAGAATGAGGGGTAATAGCAAAGCTTCTCCATCTGTTTGGTTACAGCTTCGGTAATTTCCTTGCGCCCGTAACCCATGTTTACGCACCAAAGTCCAGCTAGACCATCCAGTAATTCGTTGCCCTTGTCATCATATACATAGACGCCTTTGGCTTCTATTATAATGTGAGCATAGCCGCTTTCATGCATATCAGCATTATTGGTAAATGGATGTAGGTGGTGTGCCTTGTCCTTCTCACGTAATGTGCTTGTTGATGTGACACTCATATTTATAAATTCTGTATGAAACGTTTGTTGATTGCCCGCCTTCATGCATGAGTAATGCCAGTATGCTAATTTTAGTGAAAAGTTTCGCTAGAACATAAGTGAATCGTTCGCTGAACTTTGGTTTTGTTCGATAATGATCACTTCGGATATGTTCTTGTAAATTTTTGGTCAGTTTGTTTCCCGGAAGTGTCTTTTAACGATCACTTCTTTCGGGTTCGTATTCTTGTCCTCTTAAAGTGGTGCCCTCATGCCATTCTCCCTTAATCTGTATATGGAGGGGGTGTGCCTGACTTCCTTTGTTGTTCATTTGAAGTAAGGATGCGAGTCTATCTATGGCTATTTTTGACTGTTCCATGTGTAGTTGGGATATGCCTGACCATCTTAAGTCTTCATTAAGTACGTACATTGCCAGATAGCCAAAGTCTTCCGGTATCTTGTAGCCCATTTTCAGTAATTTATTTCCTAAGGTGGTGGTTGGAGCGATGACAATGTCAGGGTTGTGTTCGTCAATCCATTCCCTAATGCTCTTTTCATTCATGTCAGGTTTTGCCTGTGTTAAAATGGGTTCACTGTTGGGTGCTATATGGCTATGACGGAGGCATTCTGAGCTGTATCCATAGGCAGTCCAGTAGTCATCTGAATCACTTAGCCACACCTTTGGGCGTTTGTATCCGCGTGCAAATGCCTGTTCGAGTGCCATTCGCATATTGGTGCTGTAGAGTGCGTATATGTGATCAAATTGTGGAAGAGCATGTGGCTCATCTATAATAACTGTTGCATATGCGTTCCAGTCGATCCAATGAAGCCATTCCTGGTCCTGGAGGGGGGTGGACAATATAATTCCCTGTGTTCCGCGTGCTTTTAGTACTTCATCTAATTTTGTATGTGGAACTTTTTGATCATGTGCCCAAATTTCATTAATGGTAAATCCTTGCTCTTTTGCTCTTTCTTTAGCGCTTTCATAAAATTCTCTGGCCCAAGGTGTTTCTCTCCAATGGTTGGGGTTTGCTGAAGAATTAATCCATGCAATGGGGCAAACTTGGTTGTGGCGACGTTTGTTTTTTAGATGTGCCATTAGCTGTCCGAGATGTGCATCTCTTTGGTACCCAAGTTGCTTGGCCTTCTTTTTTATAATCTCTCTAGTTCCTTCGGGGATTCGAGGATTATCACGAAGTGCATATGAGATTGTGCTGGGTGAATATCCACATGCTTTTGCTATTTCTTTGATCGTGGCCATAATGTGAACGATTCACGGAAAAGAGGTGAACGCAACACTAAAAATTGGAGCAGATTGTTCAAAAAATGCCCATCAGTATTTTGACGAATGTCTTGGCATGGGAATTGCAAGTGTTTTGCAGGAATTTACAACTTTGATTAAATATGGGTTTAACAGCATACGCAGTCTGTAAAAACTATGGGGAGACAACCGCTCTTTATGATGTGGATCTTGCTGTAGAGAAAGGGGAGTTTTTCACACTTCTGGGACCATCCGGTTGTGGGAAAACGACTTTATTACGCATAATTGCTGGATTGGAAATGGCTGATAATGGTCGTATAGTAATTAATGGTAAGGATTATACGAAGATCCCTGCCAACAAACGACCCGTTAACACTGTTTTCCAGAGTTACGCAATGTTTCCTCATTTAACGGTTTTGGAAAACGTATGTTTTGGGCTTATTTCTCGAAAAATTCCTAAGGCAGAGGCTATTGAGAAGGCAAAGAAAACATTGGATCTGGTCCAATTATCTAATTTTAACAGCCGTAAGCCGGACCAACTATCGGGTGGACAACGTCAGAGGGTGGCGCTTGCGCGTGCTTTGGCGAATGAACCTGAAATTCTACTTTTGGATGAACCGATGAGTGCTTTGGATGCTAAGTTGCGTGTTCAAGTGCAAATAGAGTTACGTCAAATTCAGCAACGTCTGGAAAAAACCTTTATTATGGTGACTCATGATCAGCAAGAGGCCCTTACGGTTTCCGATCGTATGGCTGTTATGCGAGTGGGGCAGCTCAGTTTGGTAGTGTTCGCGAGGTATATGATAAGCCTCGTAGTCGTTTTGTCGCAGATTTTTTGCAGACTCAGAATTTTATAGATGCTGAACGTGTTGGTTTAAATTCTGTATTAACTGAATATGGAAAGTGGACCTTGAGAGAAGCTGTTCCTTGGGAGAGGGGAGTGCTTACTGTTCGCCCTGAAAAACTGAGAGTCGCTGAAAATGAAAGCGAATGTGATTTTAAGTCGCGTGTGCAAACAGTTATCTACCGTGGATGTTATCAACAGTTCATTCTGGATAATGGTTTGATGATGGAGACGGAAACGGTGATTCCTGTAACAGAAGGAGATGAACTTATGGTTCATGTACCAAAAGATGCAGTGATTCTTCTTTGTGATGAAGCTTTGCAGAGAATGGATGTAAGAATGATTAAATAGGAGATTTAATGGAAAACGAATCGATGGAATACGCTAAAGAAGCCACGGACATAATTCTTCATAATGGGGAGATGGTTCGTCCATCGATCATTCGGACTCGTCGGGCTCTTTTTATTAGTCCGGGGATTGTTACTATTCTTCTTCTCTTAGCGATACCATGTGTATCACTTTTTATTGTGGCTTTTCTCTCCAGAGGACAATATGGAGAGCTTCAGTTTGCCTTTACATTGGATAATATCAAACGGCTTCTTGGTTTTGGGTATTTTGGTTGGTCTGCTGATAATTTGCATATCCTGTGGCGAAGTATTGTGGTTGCCTTTTTTACTACTTTTTTTTGCGTGGTTTTATCTTATCCTTTGGCTTTCTTTTTGGCCGCGAGACCTGCGAGAACACGCCTCCTGTGGATTACAGTATTGCTGATTCCGTTTTGGACAAATTTGGTTATTCGCACTTATGCCTGGTTGTTGGTTTTTGATTCGGAAATGCCTTTCGCGAAAGCTTTATCTTGGTTGGGGCTACTGGAAAAAGGAACCTCTATTTATCCCAGTCAATTTGCCGTTTATATCGGCATGGTAAGCGTTTTTTTACCATTCGTAGCATTGCCTGTGTATACGGCCGTGGAAAAACTTGATTGGTCTATCGTGGAGGCAGCGGTGGATCTCTATTCCAGCCGATGGAGAATTTTTAGGCATGCTGTTTTACCACAAACAATGCCAGGGCTTTCGGTAGGAATCACACTTACTTTTATTCCAGCGATGGGAATGTTTGTTGTGCCGGATATGCTTGGAGGTGCCCGTTATATGCTGATTGGTAACCTTATTCAGCAGCAATTTGGAACTAGTCGAGATTGGCCTTTTGGAGCGGCACTTAGTCTTGTGCTTATGGTTTTAACTCTGGGAGCGCTTGTTGCTGCGGGTAAAAGCAGTAGAAGAAAGGAGAGAGCTTAATTATGAAACGCTGTTCACTGGGAATTACACTTTCTTCGGTTTTGATTTTTATCTTTCTCTATGTTCCTATGCTTTGTGTCGTTATTTTTTCCTTTAATGCATCCAAAATGGGGCTTACTTGGGGCGGTTTTTCTACCCATTGGTATGAGAAGCTTATCCATAACGAAATGATCCTGCATGCGGCATGGAATACACTTGTTTTAGCAGTTGCTTCTACGGCTGTTTCAACCATTTTTGGAACGCTCTTAGCAATTGGAATGTATCGGTTCCCCTGGAGTCGAAAGGCATTTGGTAAACTCAATTTATTACTCCATATGCCGGTGGTAACTCCCGACATTATTTTTGCGGTGGCTCTGGTGATTGCTTTTAGCGTGATTCGGTACCTGACAGGTTTTTTCGAGCTAGGAATGGGATCTATGATTGTGGGGCATATCACCTTTCAGACCTCTTTTGTGGCATTGGCGGTGAAAGGGCGTATGGAGCTCATTGGCTCTGATGTCGAGGAAGCTGCATGTGATTTATATGCCGGATATTGGAGGGTGCTGACAAAAGTTCTTCTGCCAATGCTGACTCCTGGAATCATTGCTGGAGCTATGCTCGCCTTTACCCTGAGCTTGGACGACTTTGTTATCAGTTTTTTCACTGCTGGCCCTAAATCTACAACACTACCTCTGTTTATCTATGCGTCTGTTAAACGTGGAATTACTCCGGAAATACATGCTCTTTCTTCCATCATCATGCTGGTTACGATTATCGCTGTTGCACTTATGCAAAAAATTGCTCCAGAGACCAAGTAACAACTTCTAGACATCTAATATAAACAACCCAATAGCCATGAAATTAACCAAAAGATTCGTATATGCCGCAGCCCTTATGACTGCCTGCATATTCATGCTATCAGCCTGCGGTAAAAAAAGCGAAGATGCTGCTGCAGAACCTGTCGTTTCTGACGCACCACAAGAATTAAACCTTTATATCTGGTCTGAATATCTCGACCCTGAAATCGTAACTGATTTTGAAAAAAAGTACAACTGTAAGGTTGTTATCAGTCTTTATGAATCCAATGAAGAAATGCTTGGAAAGCTCCAGGCGGGTGGTGTCAGTCAGTATGACTTAGTGGTTCCTTCAGATTTTATCATTGAAAGTTTAATAAAGCTGAACCTGCTCAAGCCTCTTGATCACACTAAAATCCCTAATCTGGCTAATTTAAAGGAAACATTTGTGAATCCTGGCTTTGATCCGGGTAATAAATACACGGCTGCCTACCAATGGGGAACTGTTGGATTAGTTTACAGCAAGGCTAAGTTCCCTGAAGGAGTCACTTCCTGGAAAAGTATTTTTGAAGCACCCGAAGGAGTCAAATTCATGTTCTTTGATTCAGAACGTGAAATGATTGGGGCCGTCCTTCGTTACAAAGGATACTCCGTAAACAATTTGGATAAAACCGAACTAATGGGCGCCGCAAAGATGATGATTGCCGACAAAAAGAAGGCTGGTTTCATGGGATTCGAAGGCAATGTTGGAGGATTGAATAAAGTTCAGGCCGGAACCGTTGATGTTGCTATGGCATATAATGGAGATGTGATTCAGGCGATGGCTGAAGATCCGAACGTAGGCTTTGTGAATCCGAGCGAAGGAACTGTCGTTTGGGTAGATAGCCTTTGTATCCCTCGTGAAGCTCCTAATACAGATTTGGCCTACAAGTTTATCAATTACATTCTTGATGCCAAAGTAGGTGCAAAATTATCCAATTACAATCAGTTTGCATCTCCGAATAAAGCATCCATGCCCTACATTACACCGGAAGATCTGGCAAATCCCGCCATCTATCCAGATGCTGCTACAGAAAAACGACTTGAATATGTTCTCGAGGTTCCCGGTGGTAGTGCCATTTTCGGAGAGCTTTGGAAAACAATTAAAACTCGCTAAGAATTTATCTTACCTAGTTCCTAAGAAGAAGGCTCCAGAATTCCTGGGGCTTTTTTTTATTAGAATATCCCATATTAGGATATTCTAATATTGATCGGTTAATCACTGGTTCGTATGTAGAATGTATGACGCATATATTAATTACCGTTATACTTGCTCATTTTTTAGCCCTTTTGAGTCCAGGTCCAGATTTCCTGTTGGTTGTTAGAAGTGGAATTAGGAACAGTAAGCTTAATGCGTTGGGAGTTCCCTTGGGAATCGCTATTGGGAATGGAATTTATATCTTTCTTTGCTTAATTGGTGTTGGAGCCATACTTACAACGTCTATTGTTGTGATGTCCGTGATGAAGTTCTTGGGAGGGCTTTTTCTCACTTACTTAGCCTTTATGGCAATAAGGGCTAAAAAATCAGATTATACGGATCTGGTTAAAGAAGGTAAAAAGAATGCTGTTGGTGTTAAAGATAGTTGTTTTTTGAGAGGGTTTATGACTGGGTTTATTTCAGCTATAATGAATCCTAAAAATCCCATATTTTACCTAAGTATTTTCTCCGTTGTTTTGACTGATGGTATCGTCTTGCCTGTAAAGATAGGTCTTGGTGTATGGATGATGTCGGTTGTATTTATATGGGATTCTTTGATTGTCTATGTTCTTTCAAGGGATGTGGTAAAGAGATATTTCTCAAAGGTTATTTACTATATTGATAAATTTACTGGAGCTCTTTTAGGAGTTATAGGTTTGAGTCTTATTAAATCTGCGTTTGCTCGTTCTCGTCTGTAATTTATCGTTCACTTTTTCAACCGGTTTGGGAAAGTTTTTCTGTTTGTATTTTTTAAGTCCTAACGTAGCGGATTCGACTGGACTATTTATGAGTGTAGAATTTAATTGTTGAGTATTGACTGTTTGGAGCCTATTCGTTAATCCGTTTATGAGCTTTCTTAGAAAAAGGAATAAATATGTTCAAAAAACTACTCATTACCCTGTTTGTTCTATTCTCTTCCAGTCTACTTTGGGGTGTAGATGCTGGTGCAAAAGTTTATGAAGACGATTTTCTTATTGGGGTTCAAAAATTATCCGATGAGCAAATGCAATCTGTAACTGGAGAAGATACTATTGTAACTGTTGCATGGCCGGTAACTGGTCGAGAGACGGAAGTACATGTGACACCCAACGAAGGAGAAGACCTTTGGGTGTATATAAATGCTGATACCAGTGTTGTCTTTACAAGTGATCATGAGATCCCAGGTTGGAATGGTTGATGGATATTGGTTTGAGTGTCATTACTTTTCAACGTAAGCTGCGTCATAACGATCAGCTATATTAAACATAAGGAAATCAAATGATCAAAAAATTACTCATTGCCCTAGTTATTACCCTGTCTGCCAGTTTATTAAATGCTGCAGATACAACGAAGCAGGAGGAAGATTTTTTTGCCGGAGTTAAGCAACTTAACGAAGAGCAAATGCAATCTGTTACTGGTGAGGATATCCAAGTTATTGAATACCGAATTATTGGTGGTAGTTATATCCAGGTTGTAAGTACTTCTATAGTGAAGTCTGATACTGCTGAAGGTTACATAAAAATTAATATAAAAACAGGTGCTACTGAAATAAACGTATATCCTATAGAGCAATAGGTTCATTGTTTTTTAGCTAAGGGACGTTTAACGTCCCTTTTTTTATATATTAGATATTAATATTCTTAGATAAGGGATATGTTTGGATGGTGGTATGGCGATGGAGTATCTTTCCCGTAATGTCAAAAGCAGTTCCCTATGTCTTTCTATTATTCTAAATACATTACCAAAAAAAGTTTACGAATTGAGGGAGAGTGGGCATTGCTTACATCTACTTAGGGATTTACCTTTCATCATGTGCATGTGTATAAGAAAATAGTATGTATTTGTGAATTTATGTGAGTTCTTACCTGAATAAGAACTATAAATATGATATGTCCGCGACGGAGGTTTCTTATCATAAACCTTATTTGCATTAGATCTGATAAGGGGGGTCTTGTATTATGTGTTGATCGCCGACAGATCACTTAATGATTTCATAGATTGAAATCTGTTATTCTGCTGTTTTATATTTTACTTATTTTAAAATATTACATGCTTATTATTGAATAATCTAATTGATTGTTTAGCTATAAGATGTTTTCCTCCAAAAGGAGACCTTTTGTCTGTCCTTTCCTTTATAACCTAAATTACCCCTTAATAAATGAGAAGAATTTTACTACTCCTTTTTCTTGTCTTTAATTCAACGCTGCTTTGGGCACAGACTCAGTTTAACTTAGATTGGAAATTTCAAAAAGGTGATACTCCCAAAGCTCAAATGAAATCATATGATGATTCAGGTTGGCGAACTATTGATTTACCTCATGATTGGAGTATTGAGGATTTAGCTCCAGAAGGAAATGTCTCAAATGGAGTTATTAGTGGGCCTTTTGACTCTAGAGTGCAAGGAGGGAAATATTCAGGATTTACTGTTGGAGGAATCGGTTGGTACCGCAAACATTTTAAGTTAGCTAAGACCGATTGTAATAAAACCATATACGTAAATTTTGACGGTATCTATATGAACTCCACTATATGGGTTAACGGCGAAAAGGTTTGCCAGCAGCCTTATGGATACAGTGCATTTTGGGTAGATATAACTGATTTTGTTCATTTTGGTGATGAGGAGAATGTAATAGCTGTTCAGGTGAAAAATACAAAGGTATCTAGTCGTTGGTACGCAGGGTCAGGGATTTATCGTAATGTTACTCTTCGAACCGCTGAAAGCATACATGCGGAGCCTTGGGGAATCTTTGTTCATACAGTTAAGGCGAATGCTAAGAAAGCAGAGATTTCAGTGGAGGCTAATATTAAAAACCTGGCAGGAGAGAACTCAGAGGTAAACGTCAATTTTGAAGTTTTTGATAGCAATCAAAAATGTGTTGCTTCAAAGAAAACTACAACGCTCCTTTATGATCAATTGTCGGGACATATCCGTTCGAAAATTCAAGTGCTGTCTCCTAAGCTATGGTCTCCTCAATCTCCAAACCTATACACGTTGAAGACATCTATTGTTCAAGAGGGGAAAGTGTTGGATTTACAGACTACAACATTTGGAATCAGAACAATTGATTATGATTCTGAAAAGGGAATGTTCCTGAATGGAAAAAGCATTAAGCTCAGAGGTGGAGCGGTGCATGCAAATAATGGCTGTTTAGGAGCCGCTGCTTATCCCGCAGCCGAAAGACGGAGAGTAAAATTGATGAAAGATGCTGGATTTAATGCTGTCCGCTGTAGTCATAATCCACCGTCATCGGCATTTCTTGATGAATGTGATCGTCAGGGCCTTCTTGTTATTGACGAGGCCTTTGATGATTGGACTTCTGGTGTTCTTGAAAATGACTATAAGGTCTATTTCAAGAATTGGTGGCAGCATGATTTGGGTAATATGATTTTAAGGGATAGAAACCATCCCAGTATCTTTACATGGAGTATTGGTAATCAAATTAGGAATGGACAAGAACCTACCGGAATTGAACTGGCCCATAAACTGGCAGCCTATACCCGATCTCTTGATCCAACGCGTCCGGTAACTGCAAATATTGCCATGTTTATCCCCAAGAATTGGCTGGATGGAACTGCTGAAAATTGGGAGAAAAGTGATGCTCTTTTTGAAGCATTAGATATTTGTGGTTATAGCTATCAGTCTATCCAATATGAAAATGTGCATGAGCGTGTTCCTGATAGAATACAATTCTCGTCGGAGATCAATCCACGGGACTGTTTTAAAAACTGGATTCGCATGATGGATCATGACTACGTGATTGGTAATTTTACTTGGACTGCAATAGATTTCATGGGGGAAGTAGGCCTTGGATGGGATGCATGGAAATCATTTAGTGCTTCGGATTCAGATATGTTTCCATGGCAGTCCACTTATTCAGGAGATATTGATTTCTGTGGGTTTAAACGGCCACGATCCTACTACAGGAATATTTTGTTCAATCATGGGAAACAATTGTCCGCCTTTGTTTATGCGAAACAACCCAGTTTTAAAGGCCAAAATAATTCACCTTGGGGGTGGGACGATGTGAAACCAAGCTGGACATGGCCAGGATACGAAGGCGAGAATTTTGTTGTTGAAGCATACTCTTCCTATGAAACTGTTGAGTTGTTCCTGAACAATGTTTCGTTCGGGAAAAAGCATGTAGGCCGAGATTCTGAATTTAAAGCAAAATGGTCTGTTCCGTATGAATCGGGTGTTTTGAAGGCTGTTGCTTATTCTGGTGATACGGTAAAAGATGTTTGGCTACTAAAAACGGCTGGAAAGCCATATGAAATACGCTTAACTCCCGACCATACCGCACTTGTTGCAGATAGACAGGATTTATGTTTCCTCACCGTCGAAGTTTTAGATGAAAATGGTAATTTGGTTCCTAATGCAGATAATCTGATTCACTTTAAAATTTCAGGGAATGCTGTACTGGCAGGTATTGGAAACGGGAATCCTATTTCTGTGGAAAGTTTCCAACAGCATCAAAGGAAAGCTTATGAAGGTAAATGTCTCCTTGTTGTAAAAACAACAGATAAAGCTGGAGAAATTTGCATTGAAGCTGAAAGTGAGGGGCTTCTTTCTGGAGTAGTTTCTTTGATTACTAAATAGTTAATGAACTGGTTAATTTCAGTCTTATTTACTATCTTTTCGAATAAATTTTGAGTTTTGGGTTGTACTCATATGCATGAAATATATAGGTTTATAACCCTCATATGGGATTTTTATATGAGAGAACTATTTCTTTTTGTTACTGCTTTATTGGCTATTTCATCTGTAAGTGCTGCAACGGATCTGGAGACAAAGGATTACTCTAGAGAGATCCTTGCTAAGAGATTACTGGAAGATATCAGTAATTCTGATGAAGGAGAACTATGGGGAATTAAACTTGATGGGCCATTACTCATTGTTGACCCTGAGACGCGAGACGTTTGGTCAAGTCAAGCTGATGGAGCAGGTCTTTTTAAGAAACTTACCAATCATGAGGGATGGGTTGGTGTTTTGCCGGACGAAGTTCTCGTAGCAAATACTACTGTTTCTTGGGAGGGTATTGGTTGGGTAATGCTTCAAGGTCCTCTCCCGGAAAATAATACGGATTTAAGCGTTTTAGTTGCACATGAAGCTTGGCACAGAATTGAAAATCAACTTTCTCTTCCAATTACTACTCCTTTTTGTGCTCATCTTGATAAATATAAACCTAGAATCTTGATGAGGCTGGAGATGCGTGCTTTATCCTCTGCTCTTAGTAGTAAGGGATCGGATAGATTATTAGCCGTAAATGATGCATTATCATTCCGTAAAAAACGCTTAGATCTAACACCTGAAGAGAGATTAAATGAAAGACTTTTTGATCGTTGTGAAGGACTGGCAAACTATACAGGTGTAAAATTAGGAAATAAGGAGAACCCTATTGGATATACGATAAGTCTACTAAAAAGATTCGAATATCTGAAGTCATTTACACGGACATATGCATATGCTACTGGCCCTGCCTATGGACTATTATTGGATGATTACATGCCTAATTGGCGATCTGTTATTCAGCACTGTGACGATGCGCCTGCTGATATTTTGGCTAAATCTGTAGGTGAGGCTTTAGACTTTGATTATGATGTTAGAGCTGAGGTTTATAATGTAACAGAAATCTTGAAAGAGGAGAATCAGCGTGTGGATGATAACAAAGAAACTCTTGCTAAAATGGTTTTTGCATACACACAGGGAGCTCGTTTGGAATTACCGATAGATTGCATTAAAATACAGTTCAACCCTCAGGGGGTGCATTCACTGGATAGTATAGGCACAGTATATGATACTATTGTTATTAAGGATACGTGGGGAGAGTTAAAGGCAAGCAAAGGCGCTCTAATTGATCTAGATTTTAAACATGTTTATGTAATAGACCCGTCTGAAGATTGTTTGTCGGGTCCGGGCTGGAATCTATCATTAAAACCAAACTACAAAATCGAAAAAGAAGACGGAGACAGCGTTAACAAAGTTCTCGAAAAGCAATAGGCTATTTTTCGAGAAAAATTGATTCTTAAATAATAGAACTAGGGAGTTTGGTATGATGATTTCGACAGATGAAAATTGAAAGTATGCCTGCGACCATTGATAATACAGCACTGGAAATGAATAAAGCAGAGT
>ENA-ORCX01000409-ORCX01000409.1-marine-metagenome-genome-assembly--contig:-NODE-409-length-16781-cov-3.182531_pt1 | contig 16781 bp, 14 predicted proteins | sample MGYA00248630_ERZ508518 | MGnify/ENA primary metagenome ERZ508518 (study PRJEB26188, sample SAMN06268768) | marine metagenome | isolation source: Bioluminescent Bay, La Paraguera, Puerto Rico | place...
GGTAGCCATGCCATGGCCGGGGCTAATGTTTTAAAGCGTGTTGGAGAAAGTGATCTCGTTGTAAATGCAGTTGCAGCTCACCATGAAGAAGTCTCTGAAAAGAGTCCATATGCTGCTTTGGTTAAAATAGCGGATACGATCAGTGCTGTAAGACCCGGAGCGAGAGCTGAAAGTATTGATTCCTATATTCAGCGTGTTCGCAATCTTGAGGAACTTGCACTCAGTATGGAGGGTGTTCAGGAGGCTTTTGCTATTCAGGCAGGTCGCGAAATTCGAGTTATCGTAAAACCGGATGTATTGGATGATGCCGGAACTCGACAAATGGCCCGAACTTTAAGACGCAGAATTGAAGACGAACTGCAGTACCCGGGAACTATCAAAATAACTGTGATCCGTGAATGTAGAGTTGTCGAGCAGGCACGCTAAGTCTAAGATTAATTTTCTCAAATCATTTTAACCCCTAACAGACAATGAAAAGACTCTTTATACATATTTTTGCTATTTGTTTTATAGGCATGTTTGGGGTTTCTCTACATGCCAGTGATTCCACTCAAACTATTGCGGAGCTGGGAAATAAGTTACAGGAAGCGGCAGTTCGTCTTGAAGCTGTGGCAATTGGTCAAGATTCAGCCATACCTCCTGAAATCCTTCGTAAAGCGGAGGGAATTCTGGTTTTACATCACATAAAAGCAGGCTTTATTTTTGGAGGCAAAGGTGGTTCTGGCGTTCTTATGGTGCGTGATACGCTTTCACACCGTTGGAGTCCTCCAGCATTTATTGATCTTGGTGAAGGCAGTGCCGGCTTGCAAATTGGTGTGCAGGTAACGGATTCTGTTATTGTTTTTATGACTCGTGAGAGTATGGGAATTATCGACGGAAGTCGTTTTCAGGTAGGTGTGGATGCTGCTGCTGTGGCTGGGCCACATTTTGTTTCGGAAGAAGATGATTTCAGTTCTACTCCAATTCTGATTTATGATAAAAACAGTGGCCTTTATGCGGGAGCTACCATTAAAGGAGGTTTTATCTATCCTGATAACAAAGCAAATGAATTATTTTATGGTAAACCTGGGATTACTGTAAGAGATATTGTTTTAAATAAAAAAGTTGTATTCCCTCAGGAGGGCCGTGCCCTTTTAAATACTATTCGCCATTACTCTAAATAAGTAACAAGTTTAGATCCCTTTTTGATGAAGCCGAGCTGTATAGCTCGGTTTTGTTTGTTAGGTTTTTTGTAAAAATAACGTTAATCAGTGTTTTTGTATGATTTCTCGTTTGTAATAATGAAATTTCCTCAGCATATATGTGTTGGTGGATTACGCTCATACAGCTCTTTTAAAAGAGGGGCATCTATGCCTGGAATCAGGTGGCAGTATTCGTTTGCTGGCAGTAGTATCACCTTCGATGGGGGAGGTTGAATCAGCATATACTTTTGTTCCTTGGCCGAACCAATTAAAAGAAAAGCTACTGAGAAAAACTAGAAGTGGCCGCATTCACTTGCATCGAATTCCACAAATTAGGGATTTCGAAACCGTGCTAACAGTGTTGGAATGTCTTCCAAAAACTTATGATTTTGAGTGCTGTCTAATCTGTTTTGATTTAGACTATCTCTCGACTTTTACATCTCAGCAAATTACCAACCGTCTATGTCATTTGGTTGATAAAATACGAAAGGCTGGTCGTGTATGCGTTTTCATTACGCCTCCCCCGGTTTCCCATGATGGGAATACTTGGAAGCTAAATATGAGTAATGAGGAACACTTGCGAGTTCTTGCAGAAATACGTGAAGTCGTAAATGGATTAAAAATCCCTTATGTAGATTTATATGCAATATGGAAGATGGGGATTGGCCTTAATACATTAAAAGAGAAGCTGATCATGAATGTGAAAACGGGTCTGACTCATTATGGCCATGCCATTATTGCAGATCAGTTGTGGGAGGCGTTCAAATGCTTTAAGGAGCAACCCCTTCAATACAATTGGATAGATTAGAACGGCATTGTTGAATAAGTTGGCTCAAGGGAATTTCTCTTGTTTGAGCAACATATGAGTAAAGGGGAGCAATGGTGCAAGGGGAGTTATGTGCACATTTTGTTAGATGTATCATCAAATCCTCTGACGGAGATTTATAAGGTGCATCTGTTTCTAGAAAAAGACGCTCGATAGGGGTCTTTAATAGTGCTTCACGTTGCTTTTTGCGTTTAGTGTTAGTAACTGATGCAGAATAAGAAAAAAAAGCTCCCAGTTGGGCAAATTGTGGGATCATTTCTTTAGACGCACCATAAGAATGAAGTATAAAAGTGGTCAGTAGTTTTTTGTTTTGCTGTAGAAGCTCCAGTAATCGTCCCCACGCCTGGACACAGTGAATACTAACTGGACGCCTATAAGTATAGGCGATTTCTAGCTGTTGAAGGAATATTTCCTCTTGCTTTTGGGGGGCAATTTGAGTTTCGCGAAAATCAATGCCGATTTCACCTACCCAGGCGTCTCCATTTTTTAAATATTCTTCCAATAATTCAAGCCATACTGAAGTTCTAGAATCTATGAAACAAGGGTGTAAACCGTAAGATGGAATAATGTGTTCTGGAAATTGTTGATGTAGGAGGTTTACGAGTTGCCAGTCGTTCTCATTGGTACCATTAACGACTTGCAAGGTGACTCCAAGCTTAGAGCATTCTGAGACAATTTCTGCTGTGTGGGGTTGTAATAAACTATTTTGTAGATGATTGTGTATATCAATCATATTGATTTTAGGTTCTTAAAAATATAGTTATGCTAACTTAAATTCTATTTATTACTAAAGAAACAAGATTTCTTGAGGTTAGTGGATAACTCTTTGAAGAAGCATTTAAGTGATGAGTATCATGACAAAGAAAAAGAAGATGTGGAGCAAGCATGACTTGTGGTGACGGTAAATGTAGGAGGTTTGCTTATACTAAAAACAGGGAACTACCTTTTTTGTTAAAATACCACGTTTGGTAACGATATAAATATTTGTAAGAACTAGCTAAGTATGTAATAATTAACTTTGTAGGTAATATATAATCTAATACAATATTATTAGTTTTTTGGTATGTCTGAGACTCTTCCAACGAAATTTGCTCCAGCGGAGCGTGCCTCATCTAAAGAAATTTTTGATGAAGCAACTTCCTTTGAAAAGGAAGCTGATTTTAGTGTTTTTATTAACTCTATTCCAGATATGACACTGGTTTTAAATAGAGAACGTCAAATTGTTTATGCCAATAATTTGCTACTAGAATATCTGAATGTTGGTAGTATTTTTGAAATTGCCGGTGCGCGCCCGGGTGAAGCTTTTCGCTGTTTACATAGCCAAGATGGAGAAGGTGGTTGTGGCACGAGTGAGTTTTGTCGTGTCTGTGGTGCAGTGAATGGCATTATCAAAAGTCAACAAATCAATGGAATGGTGGTCCGTGAATGTCGTTTAACTACCATTGAGGGCGACGCGTTGGATTTGCAGGTATATGCAACCTCTTATGAATTGAAGGATCAGACATACACATTATTTACCATTAGAGATATCTCTGATCAAAAGAGAAGACGCTTTCTCGAACGTATCTTCTTTCATGATGTCCTCAATACGGCAGGTGGAGTTGTCAGTTATGCTGAGTTGTTAAACCACGTGGATGAAGAGCATAAAGAACGACTTTCTAAAACTTTATCAAATGTAGCGTATCAGCTTGTTGAAGAACTTAAGGCACAGCAGATGATTCTTGCTGCCGAAAATAATGATCTTGGGGTTCATCCTGTTGATGTGGATACCATCGAACTCATCAACGAGTTGAAAGAAAACTACAGTGAGTATTATGTGGCTCGTGGGAAGTATATCCGTGTTTCTGAAGAATTTGAGCGCGTAAAAATCCACTCTGACCGTATTCTGTTGCTTCGTGTTCTTGGCAATATGTTAAAGAATGCCTGTGAGGCCTCGGAGAAAGAGGATGTTATTACCCTTCGTTGCAAAAAATTAAAGGAAGGTATCCGGTTGGGGATTCATAATAAGGGGTATATTCCCAGAGATATACAATTACAGCTATTCAATCGCTCTTTTTCTACAAAAGGAGAGTGTAGAGGTTTAGGTACCTACAGTATACGGTTGATTACACGAAGATATTTGAATGGTTGTGAAGGTTTTACCAGTACCGAAGCAGATGGAACGGAGTTCTTTGTTTATATTCCCTTCACTCTCAAGGTTGACCTTGCGTAAAACTATTCATTCTGTGCTCTTTTTAGGGCAGTGGTATTGAAGTTGCTAAGATCATATTTGATCATCTGAGAAAAGTTTCTAACTGAGTGATTTTAATCACGTTTCCTAAGTTTTGGCGTTGTGTGGTTGCAATTAAAAAGCGAAAGGACATTTGGGAAATACTTGATCAGGCATAATCCTAAACCCTAATAGATTACGTACAGTGAACCCCTTTCGCTTACTAAAAACCATAGTACTGTCATATGCTTTGGCAGTTCCGTTATTCGCTAATGCAGAAGAAGTAGCAACAACTGCAAGTATTAATACAGGAGATACTGCCTGGATGATTGTGGCTTGTGCGCTTGTTCTTTTTATGACTTTACCGGGCTTGGCTCTCTTTTATGGAGGTCTCGTCAGAGCTAAAAACGTACTCTCTGTATTGATGCATTGTGTTGTCTTGGCCGGAGTAATGTCCCTTATATGGGTTATTTTTGGCTATAGTCTGGCTTTTTCAGATGGTGGTAGCTTGAACCGCTTTATCGGTGGAACAGATTTTACCTTCTTAAAGCACATGACGGTAAACACTGTTAATGGAAGCATTCCAGAGTCTGTCTTTGTTATGTTCCAAATGACATTTATTGTCATCACTCCAGCCTTGATTGTGGGTTCCTTTGCTGAACGTATGAAGTTTAAGGCCATGCTGATCTTTACTGTTTTTTGGTCACTATTTTCTTATCTCCCTGTGTGTCATATGGCATGGGGTGGGGGGCTTTTCCACGAGTGGGGGGTTCTTGATTTCGCCGGTGGGACAGTGGTTCATATTAATGCCGGTATTGCAGGCCTTGTTTCCTGTATCATGTTGGGAAAACGTGTTGGTTATCCTAAAGAGCCGATTAAGCCACATAATCTTCCGTTCACAGTTATAGGTGCCTGTATGTTGTGGATCGGTTGGTTTGGTTTTAACGGTGGTAGTGAGTTGGCGGCAGATGGAACTGCTGGTATGGCAGTTCTTGTAACTCATATTGCGACAGCAACGGCCGCAATTACTTGGCTCTGCGTTGAATGGTTTATGCATGGAAAACCAAGTGTCTTGGGGATTGTTACTGGTGCAGTCGCTGGATTGGTTGCTATTACACCTGCTTCGGGAACCGCGGGACCTATGGGGGCTATTTTGCTTGGGCTTTGTTCTGGTGTGGTATGCTTCTTTACTGCAACGACCATGAAAAAGAAGCTTGGTTACGACGATAGCTTAGATGTTTTTGGTGTTCATGGTATTGGCGGGATGATTGGAGCTGTCCTTACCGGAGTTACTGCGAGTTCGCTTTTTGGCGGGTCAGGATTGGAAGAGGGAGTGTCAATTGGTTCTCAGGTTTGGGTTCAAGTTCTCTCCGTTATGATTACTATTGTATGGAGTGCTGTGGTTTCCATCGTAGTTTTAGCAATTACTGACAAACTTGTTGGCTTGCGAGTTACTAAGGATGTTGAACTACAGGGCTTGGATTTGCCGGAACACGACGAACGAGCTTACGAAATTTAGTAATATATATTTCTATATGCAAAGGCCATCCATTAGGATGGTCTTTGCTTTTTTATGTACACAAAAAAGCCGATTCATTGGTGAATCGGCTTTTCGAAAATTACTTCCAACTTTGGATTATTTTCATGTAGTTGGCACGCCCTACAACATCTGGATTTGGCGAATGTATATAACTCATGGAGCCTTTCATTTGCTCCAGACTTTCATATTCATGCTCTTCCATCCATTGGGCTACCTTTCTGCGAATGATTCCGATGTATTCTGGGCCGTTTTTGAGCAATGCACTTACCATCTGCACACAGTCTGAACCTGCCATGATGCTTTTGATTGCATCTTCTGGAGTGTGAACACCACCAGTAACTGCCAAATCCAAATGGTAGCGATGGTATAGAACTGCAATCCAGCGCAGTCTGACTAATAGTTCGTCGCTTGTTGAGAGCTTCAGGCTGGGAACTGTTTCGAGTTCTTCTATGTCGATGTCTGGTTGGAAGAAGCGGTTAAAGACGACGAGTGCATTTGCACCGGCTTCCTCCATGCGATGTGCGAAATTGGGAATACTGGTAAAGTAAGGGCTTATTTTTACTGCCAGGGGAATATTAGAGAATTGTTTTACCATGCGCACGGTTTGAAAAGCACGCTGCTCTATAATACTGCTGGATTCGTCATCGCTGCGTGGCAGGAAATACAAATTCAGTTCCAGGGCATCTGCTCCGGCTTGTTCTATCAGCTTGGCATACTCAACCCATGTGCCTTCGTCCAAGCCATTGAGCGACGCAATAACAGGTACATCGACTGTTTCTTTAATTGCTTGTATTTGTTCCAGGTATTTCTCAGGGCCAAGTTTAAAGTTTGATGCTTGTGGAAAATAGCTTGTTGCCTCTGGAGAGCTGTCTCCGTGACGTTCCACATAGTCCATACCAACTTCCTGTTGGATTATTTGTTCTTCAAACAGAGAGTGCATTACGATGGCGGAAGCACCTGCATCCTCGAGCTTTTTTACGGTATCTAGATTGTATATCAGTGGAGAAGCACCTGCAACAAATGGGTGCGAAAGGTCAAAGCCTAAGTATTTTGTTTTCAGATCCATGGGTTTTATAATTTCTGTTGGGATGCTTGGTGACGCTCACGAAAAGGCGTCGCAAACTTGCTTAATTTAATCCCAAATTCGCATCTTTCGCAAATGAAAAACGTAATTATACATTATTTTACTAATTCGTTTGTCTTTTTGTTGTATTTACAAGGAATTAACAAAAAAACGGACAAATTAGCTTGATTTGTAGATAAGTTTATATCATTATTCTTTTCATAAGTTAAAAACTCATATCCTCCCCAATAAAATTAAGTCTAAAACTAAATTCTCCCTAAATAAAAATTTCATGGGTAAATATAACCCAAGAATGCAAGGACACAGGAACATACGCTAGTAAATCCCTTTTGGGATTTGAGCATACCGCAGACACGAGTAAGAGCCCTCCTTCGGACAAAGGAGGGCTCGTGTTTTATAGAAAACTATAAAAAAACGGGAGTCGAATGACTCCCGTTTAGAAGTAAAAACAGAGAAAACCGTTTTAGTTTTCAGAATTCTCTTCGGGCTTTGGATCGTGTCCGGCCAAGTGTTTGAAGAGTTTGAAGTGACTGGATACTTGTTCCTGGCTTTTTCCTGCAAGTTCCTTGGCGCGTTCAGGATTGCTGATTTGCAACATACGGAAGCGAGCTTCGTTTTGCATGTAATCGCTGAGGGCTACGGTAGGAGTCTTGCTGTCCATTACCATACCAGCTTCGCCAGCTTCAACCTTACGTGGGTCATAACGATACAGAGGGAAAATACCACTGTTAACAGCAAGCTTTTGCTGTTCCAGACCGAACTGGAGGTTGAATCCGTGAGCAATACAGTGTGCGTAAGCAATGATCAGGGATGGACCATCATAGCTTTCAGCCTCCATGAAGGCTTTTACTGTTTGAGCATCGCTGGAACCCATTGCTACTTGAGCTACGTATACGTTGCCATACATCATAGCCATCATACCGAGATCCTTCTTAGGAGAAGCCTTACCAGCGGCAGCAAACTTGGCGACAGCGCCCATTGGTGTGGCCTTGGAGGATTGACCGCCAGTGTTGGAGTAAACTCCTGTATCAACTACCAATACATTTACATTGCGGCCAGAAGCTAATACGTGGTCAAGACCGCCGTAACCGATGTCATAGGCCCAACCGTCACCACCGAGAATCCATACGCTCTTCTTAACGAGGTAGTCAGCTACATCGAGGAGGCGTTTAGCATTCGGGCAATCACAGGCAGTTAGTTTTTCCTTAAGGCTTGCAACGCGCGTGCGTTGTTCGTCGATACCAGCTTCGGTGCTTTGGTCTGCTTCAAGGATTGAAGTTACAAGGTCGTCACCGAGCTTATCAGCGGAAGCCTTTACCATTTGCTTGGCAATACGTTCGTGCATATCAACACCGAAACGCATACCAAAGCCAAATTCAGCATTGTCTTCGAAGAGGCTGTTAGACCAGGAAGGTCCGCGGCCACAAGAATCGACAGCATAAGGCGTTGTTGGAAGGTTACCACCGTAAATAGAGGAACAACCAGTAGCATTGGCGATCAATGCACGGTCACCGAAGAGTTGGCTGAGGAGCTTAATGTAAGCCGTTTCACCACAACCAGCGCAAGCACCGGAGAATTCAAACAATGGACGACGGAACTGGGTTCCCTTAACATTGTTTTCCAATTCGCTCTTGTCTGGATCAGGTATGCTCAGGAAGTGTTCGAATTTAGCGCGTTCAACTTCACGGATTGGTTCCTGTGGAACCATGTTGATGGCCTTCTTATTAGGTTCAGCCTTGTTCTTTGCAGGACAAACCTGAACACAGAGACCACAACCTGTGCAGTCCTCAGGAGCTACCTGAATCGTAAACTTCTTACCTGGAACCTTACGGTTGCGGAAGTCCTTACTCTGCCAGCCTTCTGGAGCGCTTTCAGCGTATTCAGGATCATAGTATTTGGCACGAATAGCAGCGTGTGGGCAAACAAATGCACACTTGTTACACTGGATACATGTGCCTTCGTCCCATGCTGGGATTTCTAGACCGATGTTACGCTTTTCCCATTGAGTTGTTGCTGTTGGGAATGTGCCGTCTACTGGCAGAGCGGAAACTGGGAGATCGTCACCCTTATTCAGCATCATTTGGCTCATTACGTTGCGAACGAACTCAGGAGCTTTGTCGGATACGATAGGAGGACGTTTAGCATCAGCAGTAACTTCAGCAGGAACTTCTACTTCAAAGAGGTTTGCTACAGAAGCGTCTACGGCTGTGTAATTCTTTTGAACGATAGCGTCACCCTTCTTACCATAAGTCTTTTTAATAGCAGCCTTAATGTAAGAGATGGCTTCGTCAGCAGGAAGAACATTGGAAATGGCGAAATAGCAAGTCTGCATTACAGTATTAATGCGACCGCCCATGCCTGTTTCACGAGCTACCTTGTAGGCGTCGATCACGTAGAACTTCAACTTTTTGTTGATGATCTGAGCTTGCATTTCTGCGGGCAGGTGATCCCAAACCTTATCCTTATCAAAGATAGAGTTGAGGAGGAATACACCACCTTCAGCAGCACAATCGAGCACGTCATACTTCTCAACAAAAGAGAATTGGTGACAGCCTACAAATTGAGCATTTTGAATGAGGTAAGGTGCGCGAATTGGTTCAGGGCCGAAACGCAAATGACTTGTTGTAATACCACCGGATTTCTTTGAGTCGTATACGAAGTAAGCCTGTGCGTAGTTGTCGGTTTCGTTACCAATAATCTTTACGGAATTCTTATTAGCACCAACTGTTCCGTCAGAACCAAGACCCCAGAAAATAGCACGCTTTACGTTTTCGTGTTCAACGTCGAAGCTGTTGTCAACGTCAAGGCTCAAGTGAGTTACGTCGTCAATGATACCAACTGTGAAACGCTTTTTAGGAGTTTCCTTTTTCAGTTCGTCATATACAGACTTGGCCATTGCAGGAGTGAATTCCTTAGAGCCGAGACCATAGCGACCGCCGATTACCTTTGGCAGGAAGTCTTCTGTTACGAGACCTTCTTCGCGAGCGTCAGCCAAAGCTGTGCGAACGTCGAGTAGGAGAGGTTCGCCGAGGGAACCGCATTCCTTGGTACGATCCAACACTGCAATGCTCTTAACTGTAGAAGGAAGCTCTTTAACAAAGTGCTTGATAGAAAATGGACGGAATAGGTGAACCTTGAGCAAGCCAACTTTTTCACCTTCAGCATTTAGGTGATCCATAGCCTGCTTCAATGTTTCACAGGAGGAGCCGATGCTGATAACAACACGTTCAGCGTCTTCTGCACCAACGTAGTCAAACAACTTGTATTGACGGCCGGTCATTTCTGCGAACTTGTTCATCGTTTTTTCAACGATGTCAGGTGTTGCGTCGTAGAAAGGATTGCGAGCTTCGTTGCCCTGGAAATAAACGTCAGGGTTTTGAGCTGTTCCGCGAATGATTGGATTGTCTGGGGTCAATGCACGTTTGCGGTGTGCGCTGATCATGTCTTCATCAACCATGTTGCCCAGTTGCTCATCTGTCAGCACCTTAAGAGTGTTGATTTCGTGAGATGTGCGGAAACCTTCAAAGAAGTGCATGAAGGATACTCGGGATTCGAGTGCTGCAGCATGGCCGATACAGGCCATATCGTGAGCTTCCTGAACACTATTGGAGGCCAACATTGCGAAACCGGTTTGACGGCAGGCCATAACGTCCTGGTGGTCACCGAAAATTGACAATGCATGTGAAGCCAGTGCGCGAGCACTAACGTGCATACACATAGGGGTCAATTCACCAGCGATCTTATACATGTTAGGAATCATCAGGAGTAAGCCCTGAGAAGCAGTAAAGGTCGTAGTGAGTGATCCCGCTTGAAGAGCACCGTGCATAGCAGCACTAGCGCCCCCTTCAGATTCCATCTCCACGATATCGGGTACGTTGCCCCAAATATTTGTTTGGCCTTTTGCTGCCCATTCGTCAGCAAATTCTGCCATCGTGGAAGACGGTGTAATCGGATAAATGGCAACAGTTTCGCTTAAGCGAAAAGCTACAGAACTTGTAGCCTCATTACCATCCATGATAGCTTGGGTCTTCTCTTTCATATGCAAATACTTCCTGTTTGATTGTCTTTTTTGCGACTCAGTTCGTCAAGCATTGCTTCTGAAAAAGTTAATTAATATTAGAGGAATTAATAACTGTAAAACCTGTAAGTACTTATAGGTTAGTGAAAAGTGCTTTTTATGGTCTGTTTTTGCTAACATTTGAAAAGCAATTTATCTACGGCGTTAATTGTCTTGAGGATAGCAGGAATACAGTGTTTTTCCCTGAACGATGGTTCAGTTTTTAGCTGTTTTGATTGCGTCGGTATTCATCTGCTAACTCTGCCCACAGCCTACGTGCTCTAAATGTTGTTGGCGGAGCTATTTCAACCTTAAAGTTAATCCATAAATCGCCGCGCTTTCCGTTTGCTCTATAAAGGCCATATCCTTGTAGGCGTTTCATTTGGGGAGGGCACAAAATGGGGGGCATGCTAACTTTTACATCGCCATCCAAAGAGGGAATGCTCATCTCCTGACCTAAAGCCGCATGCCAAGGATTGATGGTAACGTCATAGAAAATAGAATCACCGCATACTCTGAATAACGGGTGCTTTGATAGGCTGACTTCAATTATTAAATCTCCTATTCCTGATGAATCTCGGTAGCCAATACCTTTTACTTTCAGAAAACAACCATCATACACTTTTCCTGGAATCTGTATTTTGTATTTCCGAGTAATTCCGGGATGATTGGGATCGTGTGAAAGATTAACTGTATATATGTTGGAGTGAAGTGAATCTTCCAGTGAGATTTCTAGTAACCCTGGTATATCACATTTGCGGCATTGAGACTCTTCGCCTTCCACTATTTGTGCTTCATAGTGGTGGCGAACTTGCTGTTGGGTGAATTTTGGTGAAAACGGTTTGGGGATACCGCCTGCCCGTCTTTGTTTTCTGTTAAATACCTTCCTATGTTCGGAAGGGGAAACAGGCGGTGGTTGACTATGCCGCTTGAAGGGACTTGGCTGAACTTTTTTACTTACGGTTGCGTGAGCATCCAGTTCTTTATTGTAGCGTTGTCTGCTTTCTTCATCTATGAGGATTTCATAGGCTTCTCTTGCTAGAATGAATGCTTCTGTGTGTGATTCATCTGATACATCTGGATGCAGAGCCATTGCTAACTCTCTGAAAGCTCTACGAATCTCAGAACGTTCGGCATCTTTAGAAACGTTGAGTATGTTGTAGTAGTTTTTCATGCTCAATTTTAAAGATGCCGTAAGAGATTTGTTCTACTTAAACCGTTTGTTTTTGATCCAGGAGTTCTTTTATTTCGTCCAATTTATCGTGTGCAGTAACAATAAACTGTTGAAGTTCTTTTTGGGTGAGGCCTATTGTTTCTACCGTTTCATCGGAAACTTCGAATGCCCAAGAATCTTTACCGTGGTTATGTCCTAAACTGGAAACAGTCCAGATAGAAAGATTTAGCATGCATGTCATGCGTTTATGTTCTTTCGCGGCGCTCAACGGATTACTTTGATACTCGATTGGAATCGTTACTGATTCATCAAATTTCCATTTTTTTAAGAGAGCAGAGGCTACTTGTGCATTTGTCACTCCGTAGATGGCACGTTCAGCTTGAGATAATGTAAGCCCTCTTTTTTCAATTAAATCCAATACACGGTCGTAGTGAAATTCTTTGTAAGTGCTGAGAACTACTTTTCCCAGTGAATGGAGAATTCCAATTGTGTAGGATGTGGAAGCGTCTACATCCACTTTTTCAGCCAGGAGTTCCATTACATAGCCTGTGGCTAATGAATATTCCCAAAGCTGACCATCTTCAATGCAGAGATCTTTGATTTCACCTCCGAGCATTTCTTTCCCGCAAACCATGCCAACTAGTTTGTAGACTTCGCGGTATCCTATACGGCCAACGGCATCATCTAGATCGTACACATGGCTTCCTCCGAAAAAGGCACTGTTTGCTAATTTGAGCACTTGTGCCATGAGCGATTGGTCTACTTTGATATAGCCTACAATTTCGCTCGGATCGGAGTCTGTATCCGCGAGGAGTTTTAAGAGCATTGGAAGAACGGCAGGAGCTGGCGGTAGCTTCTCTACCTTGTTTAGAACCGTTTGAACATTCATACCAATGAAAAGCGCTTTGTACCACCAGGCAATTTTATGTCGATAACGCCGGTGCTGATTTTGAAGTGAAGGGTTCGATTATTAAGTCCGGCAAGCTCTTCTCCGCGAACTTGTAGACGTTCTCTTTGGAGGATGCGTTTTACCGCTATTATATTACGTTCCCCGATTTTAAAGAAATCACTTCCAGATAGGACGTTGGCACCACCTGCTAAAAATATGCGTAAGTTACGTGGATTTGCATTTAGTCCATAAAGTCCTTTGAGGAACGCTCGTAAACCTGTGTCGGCAAACATTGCAGGTTGTTTCTGTGCTTTCTCAGGAGTTAATGTAGAATCCGGAAGCATTATGTGGAGCATACCTCCAACTTTTGCTTTGGGATCCATTGCTACCACTCCCACACAGGAACCAAGTGCATACGTGCTAATTACTACATTTGCATTGTTGGATACCGCCATATCTCCTACGCCGACAACCACGCGTTCTGCAAATATACTACCTATTGATGGTGCTCCACCCATTCTTAATATCGTGAAGAGTAAATAAATAGAAACATGATATGAATTAGTTCACATCAATACATATAAATACTCCAGAATAGGGGTAAATAGCAAGTTGTTTTGCTATTATAAAATGCTTTGCCAGTTCAGCCTTATGCAATTTCCCACGTACGAGTTGGCTTATTTAATAATTCCGTTTGATTTGTCAGAGCCTGTTCTTCTACCTTAAGGTCATCGATTCTCTTGGCGATGGCTTCGGTAACGCTGCCTGAATCCAATGTCATTGTTTTGCCGTCGCTTCGAGTGAGCTCGTATTGACCTGCATCATTTACATTGAGGGATAACGTAGTTCCTTCCGGGGCATCTTGCATGAATTTGTAAGTCTGCATATCGTTTTCCAGTGCAGTATTGAGTTGTTCGATTTCTTGTTGAACCCGCGAAAGTCTGTCTTCTGCTGTTTCTTTGGAGAGTAAAGAGCTGAAATCGGAAGAATCTGCCTCGCTTGTTGCGGTTGAAGACGGGTTAAAAATTCCGTTTACGATATTATTGCCTATGTTGAGAAGTCCTGTTGCAAGAAGTGGATTCATTTTAACTTAATGATTATTAGTTGGATCTAAGATTATGAATGCATTCTGCATTAGGCCCCTCGCAATTATTGCGAAATACGATGCTTGTTATGAGCATTACTTGTACCACATAAAGAGTTCTTTTTATAAATCCCCTAATTGAACGTTCGTACAAGAGTAGCGCGCGCCACTTGCCCTGGCGCGCGCTAATAGTGCATTTGGTATATGCGTCTCTCTGAATGGATATACCCTAGAAAATACTAGAACCGGGATATTTCTTCGAGGATTACTCGATCAATGTCAAGCAAGGTCTTTACTTCTCCCTTAATTTTTGCAATTCCCAGAATGTAGTCATTCTCGAATTGATTGCCTATTTCAGGAGGATCTTCTACTTCATCCTCATTAATATTAACGACTTCCTCAACGGCATCTACGATGAGGCCTACGGAAGTTTGCACTCCGTCTGTGTTGTCAATTTGTACAACTACGATACAGGTGCGTTCGGTTACGGTGTCTTCACCGATTTCAAATTTTAAGCGCATATCAATTACCGGAATGACTTTACCGCGTAAATTTATTACGCCTTTAACGTAAATAGGCATCTGCGGTACCGGTGTGATTTTTTGCATGCGGATAATTTCGCGAATCTTCAATACGGCTACACCGTATGATTCTTCGCCTAAGGTAAATGTTAAAAATTTTCCGGCAGCGAATGTGCTTTTTTCTGTTTTGGTAGTTTCTACTTCTGCCATATTCTTTATCTTTTTGAATTCTTAGGTAATTCAATAATGAACACTAGACTTCTATCCTTTTCAACTCATGTGACAATATAAATCTTGGGATTTCCCTAACTATCGGACTTTTTTACTTCTCTTTGAAAGAAAATTAATTAGGAGATTTTTTTTTACACTTTTTTAAGTGTTTTTGGGATTATATAAAGGCTTGATTGTCATAGCTCATTTGGGTATTTTTTAAGTATGGCAAAATGGAGTCCAGTTCTTCTCATTTGGCTTTTGGTTTTGGTCGGGTGTGATGACAAACCAAGGGTTTCTCTTGTGCCTATTGATGACGAGGGGAATACCATTGTTTATGACAGTGGGGAGAAGATCTATGCGGATCATTGTCAGCGTTGCCACGGTGCTTTTGCACAGACAAATATAAAGGATTCGTCTGTTCTTCGTAATGGTGGTGAGTATATGTTGCACTACTTTTTGGATGGAGCCAAACCTGCCTCTGAACGAGTTATACAAAGTGGAAATGTGCATAAGCCGGCATTGAGTTATATTAATGCAGCTCATTTATCTAAGTTACTTAATTTTTGTCGGCAGGAATTCTATCAATTGCCTCCGAATGTGACTGAGCAACAGGTTCGAGATATTCGCTAGTTTTAATTATTGCGATTTCTTCGTTATTGTAAGATCGATGGCTATGCAAAATCGAAATAAATCCCTTTTAGCTGTTGTTGTATTACTCGTTTTTTGTGTGTGCTTGACTCAATACCAAATTGAGAAGCAAAAGGCTAAAGAGGGTGCTAATAGAAAAGCGTTCGAAATTTGCCCAAATCGAGTAATGGGGACGAGTTGCCAGTTGGCGGTTATTACTGAAACCCCCGAACAGGAAGATACTGCCATGAAAGACTTGGAAGAAACTCGTCAACTTCTTGCTAGTTTAGAATCTGTTTTTTCTAAATATATTAGTGCATCAGAAGTCTCTCGTATTAATAATGCTGCTGCGGATACGTTTGTTCCTTTGTCAGAAAACGTTATCGAGGTGTTGAGGGCCTCTGAGTCTCTCTATGGGAAAACTGAAAAATCAATGGATATTACCTGTTCTCCAATCATTGATCTGTGGAAACAGGCAGGGAAAAAAGATCAGATTCCTAGCCAACGTGAGATTGATGCTACAAGGATGCTGTCAAATTGGTCTCTTTTGACTTTAACTCGTCAAGCGGATGTTGAGGGGATTAAGAAGCAAAAAGACACTGTTCAAGTTGATTTAGGTGCTTTGGCAAAAGGATATTGTATTCAAAAAGCTTGGAAATTCCTATCCGAGAAGGGATATCCTGGTGTTTTGGTTGATATTGGTGGAGATCTTAGGGTTTCAGGCTGTTCTCAGAAGAAAGATTTCTGGGATATAGAAGTGAAGAATCCCGTTGATGAAGGAATGATAGATACACTCCATTTGACGGATATTTCTGTTTGTACTAGCGGAGATTATGAGCGGTATTACACTGTTGGAGGCAAGAGGTTTAGTCATATTATGGATCCAAGAACTGGATGGCCTGCAGATGAATCAAAAAGTGTTACCGTTATCGGTCAGGATTCCATGTATACCGATGCTTGGGCGACAGCTCTTTCTGTTTTAGGAGAAAAAGGGCTTAAGTTGCTACCGGAAGGTTATGAAGCAATGATTGTTTATAAAAAGCATGGTCGTCTTGAAAATGTTAAAACTTCTGGTTTCTATAGAATTGGAACACAAGTTGTTTCAAAACAATGAAATATATTTTCTTTGAGGGTTGCTATTATACGTTTTTTACGTGTGTTTTTTTATGAAAAACAAGCGAAACTGACTCCTTCCCTTTGTCTAGGCTGTACTGAGGACAATTCACCCATCATTATGCTTCAAAAAAGTTAATGTAAAGGTTTCGAGTGGGTTATTCTTAACCTTTGGTAACTGATTGATTTTCAGGGACCTGTTATTGGGGTAAAATTTTTTCTGAAATCCGTTTGACCACTATATCTAGTGTGCTAAATTTTTA
>ENA-ORCX01000410-ORCX01000410.1-marine-metagenome-genome-assembly--contig:-NODE-410-length-16778-cov-3.047542_pt1 | contig 16778 bp, 17 predicted proteins | sample MGYA00248630_ERZ508518 | MGnify/ENA primary metagenome ERZ508518 (study PRJEB26188, sample SAMN06268768) | marine metagenome | isolation source: Bioluminescent Bay, La Paraguera, Puerto Rico | place...
TCGGCGACGGGGAGTATCCGTGGGGGAAATCCTACTGGACCTCAAGCCGCAAAGTTTACTCAGTACATTACCACCAGGTTTTTTTTATGTATATTGACTGGATATTTTTTTAAACGATTATGGAGGGATGCTATTTGTCAGAGGGCGAAGGTCCTTCCGGCAGACGGAAATATCGGCCGAAGCGCAGCCTGTGGGTGGTCAAGCTGGTCTTGATCACATTTCTGATTTGCTGCCTTTTCAGCTTTGTATCGGGGACGCTCATGCGGGACATAGGCAGCGTATGGGTGGCTCTTTTGATCATTCTGTTTATTGTGTTGATCGGCGTTACATTTGATATCGTGGGGGTGGCGGTGACGGCGGCGTCCATCGTGCCCTTTGTCTCTATGAATTCTAAAAAGATACGGGGCGCCAAAACCGCCATGATGCTCATCAAGAATGCCAGCAAGGTGGGGGCTTTCTGCAATGATGTGGTGGGGGATATCTGCGGCATCATAAGCGGCGCGGCCGGGGGGATATTGGTATATAAGGTGATTGAGTACGGCCTGCCCATCGATATCGCCAGCGTTATCATCAGCAGCCTGATCGCGGCGGTGACGGTGGCGGGCAAGGCCCTGGGCAAAACCCTGGCCATAGAGAAATCTCAAAAGATCGTATTTATCGCATCCGTTGCCGCATCGCTGGTATACCGGGAAAAGGATAAATGCAATAACCGATGAATCGTGGGTACGTATGAGCAGTATTTTGGACCAAGTAAACGGTCCCCGGGACCTGAAGAAATTAAGTGCGCAGGAGCTGACCGCCCTCTCCGGGGAACTTAGGCATCTGATCATGGACTGTGTCCGGGAAAACGGGGGACACCTGGCGGCCAACCTGGGGGTGGTGGAGCTCACCATCGCCCTGCATTATCTGTATGACAGTCCCCGGGACAAGATCGTATGGGACGTGGGGCACCAGACCTATATCCATAAACTGCTGACCGGGCGCAGGGATGTATTTCATACGCTCCGGTGTATGGGGGGATTGTCGGGGTTTCCCAAGCGCCGGGAGAGCGAGCACGACGTATTTGAGACGGGACACTCCTCCACCTCCATATCGGCGGCGCTGGGGATGGCCCGGGCCCGGGATCTGGCCATGGAGCGCTACCATGTGGTGGCGGTGATCGGGGACGGCGCCATGACCGGCGGCATGGCCCTGGAGGCCCTCAATGATATGGGCCAGAGCCAGGAAGACATGCTGGTGATACTCAATGACAACGAGATGAGCATATCCAAAAACGTGGGTGCGATCTCCACCCACCTGTCCAATATCCGCACTGACAAACGATATTTATTATTCAAACGGGGTATCGAAAACGCCCTGCAAAAAATTCCCCTGATCGGCAAGCCCCTGGCCCGCTTGGTGGAGAAGATCAAGGACGGGCTGAAATACCTCATGATCCCCGGCATTATGTTCGAGGAGATGGGGCTCACCTATATGGGTCCGGTGGACGGTCACGATATCCCGAAGCTATTGAGCGCCATGCGCCACGCCAAGGAGATGAAGGGACCGGTGCTGCTCCACGTGATCACCCACAAGGGCAAGGGATGGGCCGCCTCCGAGACCGACCCGGAGCAGTATCATGCCGTATCGCCTAAAAAGCCGGAGGATGCAGGCAAGGGGTTCAGTAAGACCCTGGGTGACACCCTGGTGAGTCTGGGGGAGAATGATCCCCGGATCGTGGCGGTGACGGCGGCGATGCCCCTGGGCACCGGGCTGGCGCCCTTTGGGTGGCGGTTTCCCGCCCGGCTCTTCGACGTGGGGATCGCGGAGCAGCACGCGGTGACCATGGCTGCGGGCCTGGCCGCCAACGGATACCGTCCGGTGGTGGCGGTGTACTCCACATTTCTGCAGCGGGCCTACGACCAGATACTCCACGATGTCTGCCTGCAGCGCCTGCCGGTGATATTCTGTCTGGACCGGGCGGGACTCACAGGCCGGGACGGCGAGACCCATCACGGCGCCTTTGATATGAGTTTTCTGCGGCATATGCCCAATATAACGGTGCTGGCGCCCTCCTGTCCGGCGGACCTGGCGGCGATGATCCCCTATGCGGTGTCCTTGAATGGACCGGTGGCGATCCGGTATCCTAAGAACGGCGTCCATTCCTCCTTTGTGAAAAAAGAGTCGTTTCAAGGAGGAAAATGGTCTATTTTGGGCGAAGGGGATAGGGGCGTGATCTTCGCCGTGGGCCGCATGGTGGACCGGGCGATGGAAGCAAAGGATATACTGAAAAAGAGAGGCATCAATATGACGGTGGTGGACGCCTGTGTGGTGAAGCCCCTGGATGAAGAGATGCTGAAACGCTTTACCGATATGCCCCTCTGGGTCACCATGGAAGACAATACCCTCCCCGGGGGATTTGGCAGCGGCGTCACCGAGTGGCTGGCGGGGGAAGATACACATATACCGGTGGTTTCACTGGGGCTTCCCGACGCATTCGTGCCCCATGGTTCGGTCGGTGAACTGGACGCTATGCTTCATCTGGACGCACAGGGTGTGGCAGACCGGATCGAATCAGCCCTTGGCCGGACGCGCCGCACATGACGCGGCTGGACGTCTATCTGGTCTCGCAGGGCTATTTCGACAGCCGCCAGCGGGCCCAGGACGCCGTGAGAGCGGGTTCTGTGCTCATGGATGGCCGGGTGGCCGGTAAGCCGTCCCGTCCCGTAGGGCCCGATACTGCCATCATAGTGCGCCATGACCCGGTCGGGTATGTGAGCCGCGGGGGATTGAAGCTCGCCCATGGCCTGGATGCCTTCGGGATCGATGTGGCGGACATGATATATCTCGACGCTGGGGCCTCCACAGGGGGATTCACCCAATGTCTGTTGGAAAAAGGAGCCGGGCGGGTCTATGCGGTGGACGTGGGCCATGGGCAGCTCGCTGCATCGCTGGCGGCCGATCCCAGGGTCATATCTATGGAGGGCACAGATATACGGGATTTGACGCTGCCCGGGCCGGTGGATGGAGCGGCGGTGGACGTGTCTTTCATATCATTGCGTCAGGTGCTGCCGTCCGTTATCTCTCAGGTGAGGGACGCCGGGTCCATTGTTGTGCTCATCAAGCCCCAGTTTGAGGCGGGGCGCGCCCATGTGGGAAAGGGCGGCGTGGTCAAGGATGGGGCGGTCCACGAGCGGGTGCTCACGGATATCACCGGGTTCTGCGGCGGTCACGGCCTGACAGTGGCGGGTCTGCTCCCGTCTCCTATACAGGGGCGGGGCGGAAACAGGGAATACCTGATGTACGGGATAAAAGGGAAGAGTGAAATCGTGCCGAATTATGATATACATGATGTGGTGAATCAATCCTTTAGCGGGGAGCAGAGCGGATGAAACACGTGGCGGTTATGATCAATCCACGGAAACCGGACGTCCAAAAAGCCCTCACAGATGTGATCGGCTTGGTCAAAAAGGCCGGCATGACGGCGGTGGAGGCGGTATACCCCGACGATCCGGAAACCATCTCCGATGCGGATATCCTGATCGTGATGGGCGGCGACGGTACGCTGCTGCAGGCGGCCCGGCACGTGTCCCGGATGGAGACCCCGATCCTGGGGGTCAATATGGGCCGGCTGGGATTTCTGACCGAGATCGGCCTCGGGGATGTCAAGGAAGCGCTTTGCAGGGTCAAGGAAGGGTCATACCATCTGGACCGGCGGATGATGCTCAAGACCGTCGTGGAAGAGGACGGAAAAGCCCCGGTGCTCTGTGAGCACGCTCTGAACGACGTGGTGCTGACCCACGCCGATATCGCCCGGATCATCCATATCGAGACGGTGGCCAACGATCAATTGGTGGGGGTGTATCCGGCGGACGGTATGCTGGTGTCCACGCCCACGGGCTCTACCGCCTACTCCCTGTCGGCGGGGGGGCCGGTCATCGACCCGGTGCTCCGCTGCCTGCTCTTAACCCCGGTCTGCGCCCACACATTGACGGCGCGGCCCATCGTATTATCAGCCGGGGACAGGATACAGATGCGGGTCATGAAGGGGAACGAACGCTGCCTGCTGACCGTAGACGGGCAGCAGACCTACCCGGTGGAGCCGGGGGCCAGGGTCTGCGTCTGCGTCGGGAGCAGGGACGCGGTTTTCATACGGTTTGAAACGCGCAATTTCTTTAGCCTCATGCAGCGCAAATTATCAGAGAGATTGACATTTGATGGGGGAAACGTACAATGAAGATGGAACGCCAGGCACAGATATTGCGGATTATCCGCGCCAATGACATCGAGACCCAGGAGGAATTGACCGAGGAATTATTCAAGGTGGGCATCGAGGTGACCCAGGCCACGGTATCCCGGGATATCAAGGAGATGCGGCTCACCAAGATCCTCTCAGGGAAAGGCCGGTACAAGTATATATCCCCCCAGGAGCAGACCGTCAATCTATCCGAGCGGATGCTGCACGTATTTAAGGAGTCGGTGGTGTCCATCGACCAGGCCGACAATCTGGTGGTGGTCAAGACCATCACCGCGGGGGCCCAGCCGGCGGCGTCCGCCATTGACGCCATGCAGCTGGAGGAAGTGGTGGGGTGCATCGCCGGGGATGACACCATATTGGTGATCGTACGGAGCAAGGATATGGTGGACAGGCTGATGAAGCGGTTCAACCGGATGATGTCCGGCGGTAATTCTTAAGAGTATCGGAGGGGCAACACGTGCTACTGCATCTGCACATCGAAAACTATGCCCTGATACAGGAACTCTCTATTGATTTCGCCCCCGGTCTCAATATCCTCACCGGGGAGACGGGTGCGGGCAAATCCATCATCATCGGCGCCATGAATCTGGTATTGGGCGAACGGGCCGACCGGGACCTGATCCGGGCCGGATCCGAGAACGCGTCCGTCCAGGCGCTTTTTGACTGCAAGGAAAAACAAGACCTCATCGATATGCTGTCCAGCCAGGGGATCGCCCCGGAGCCGGACGGCACGCTGTTGCTGACCCGGAACCTGAGCCTCAACGGACGGAATACCTGCTATATCAACGGGACCATGGTCACGTTATCGGTGCTGAAGGAAGCGGGGGGCTATCTGGTGGATGTCCACGGACAGCACGAGCACCAATCCCTGCTCAAGCGGGAGACCCACCGGGATGTGATCGACGCCATGGGGGATGCGGATTTCGCCCGGCAGAGGGAGCGGGTGAAACAGGCCTACGAAATATGGCATGACCTCAGCCGGGAGGTCAACCGTCTTGCGGGGATCGGTCCCGAAGGAGAGCGCAAGAAGGACGTATATCGATACCAGATGGATGAAATCGAGAAGGCGGATCTGAGCCCCGGAGAGGAAGAGGCCCTTCGGCAGGAGCTCAAGATCCTCCAAAACGCCGAAATGATCATGCTCCATATCGAGGGGGCTTATGAATCCCTCGCCGGGTCCATGGACCGGGGCGCCGCCATGGATACATTGGGCGGGATTATGGAGGATATGAACCAGATCCGCATGTACGGCGAGACGCTCGAAGAGATCGCCGCCGACGTGGAAAATATATATTATCAAATGGAAGGCCTGTCCGATCGCATCCGGGACTGCCGTGACGATATGGAATTTGACCGGGGGCGGCAGGAGGAGATCGAAGAGCGTCTGATGGCGATAAACGGTCTCAAACGTAAATACGGGGGTACGGTGGAGGAGATACTGGCTTTTTATAATGAGATATCCGCCGCGTATGACGATCTCATCCACAACGAAGAGAAGCTCGGCAAGGTCAAGGAGCAGGAAGCCGCCGCCAAAATCGAATACCAGAGGGAGGCGGAGGAATTATCCCGCAAGCGGCGGGATATCGCGCAAGGCCTGTCCGGCAGCATACTCCATGAATTGAAACAGCTGGGGATGGACAAGACTCAATTTCGTGTGGCAAACCCGGCCTGGGAGGACGGCGATACGGCGTCGCTTACCTGGGGCGCGGAGGGCTGCGATATGATCGAGTTTATGATCAGCACCAATCCGGGCGAGCCCATGTATCCCCTGAAAAAAATCGTTTCCGGCGGGGAGATGTCCCGGCTGATGCTGGCTATGAAAACCATCCTGGCCGATACGGACGCGATCCCGCTCTTGATTTTCGACGAGATCGACACGGGCATCAGCGGGCGCATGGCGCAGGCGGTGGCCGAAAAGATGGCGGATATCGCCCGGTACCACCAGGTGATCTGCATCACCCATCTGCCCCAGATTTCCGCCATGGCGCATCGCCATTATCTGGTGAAAAAGTATATGGAGGACGGCCGGACGGTGACATCCCTGGCGCCCCTCGATGAGGCCGCCTCCATCGAAGAGACGGCGCGGATGCTCGGAGGCCGGCAGTTGACCGAGACAAGCCTCAATAACGCCAGGGAATTGCGCAGAATGGCTCTCCTATACAAGGAAAAAACTGGATAAATTAACGGCGTGTTACGCTTTGCAAATCGCATATTTTAGCCGGTGGTGGTTAGCTTAGTTAGTAGCCTATCATGGGCGTCAGTGCGAGGAAGCGGAGCGTGTTTGCGTGAAGAGACGAATCAAGAAGATCATAGGCCTGATTGTCGCAGGTCTTTTTATTTGCACCCTATATTCCCCAACCGTGCGCGGCATCATCGATCTACCGCCCCAGATCAATATTTTCCGTGGAGAAGACCGGGGCTATATGCTGCCCCTGTCATCCCTCTTTGCGGTGGAGAGTCCCGAAAACGACGTCATCGAGATAGCGGATGACGCCTCGGGCCGCACACAGTTTATCCGCCCCCTGCAGCAGGGCGTGGCGCGGCTGCGTGTTAAATTATTCGGCGTTGTACCGATTAAGAAGGTAGAGGTCAGCGTCGGAACCCCCCGGGAAGTGGTGCCCTGCGGCCATACCATCGGCGTCTCCCTGAAGACCAAGGGAGCTCTGATCGTAGGGGTCTCCGAGATCATGGACGGCATGGGGGAGAGACGGTGTCCCGCCATCGAGGCGGGGCTGATGCCCGGGGATGTCATCGAGAAGGTCAACGGGGAAATCGTCAAGGACGCCGATCATCTGTTGACGGTGGTGGCGGACGCCAAGGGCGAGCCCATCGCGATCACCTACAACCGCCAGGGGGCCCGGCACGAGACCGTGATCAACCCTATACAGGACAGCTATGACGACAAATACCGCTTAGGGTTATGGGTGCGGGACAGCACCGCCGGGGTGGGGACATTGACATTTGTGGACGTGGACAACGCGCGATTCGGCGCTCTGGGGCATCCCATCACCGATATCGACACGGGGATACTATTGGAGGCGGAAAACGGCCGCATCCAATACTCCCGTGTGGTAGACGTGGTCCAGGGGCAGAAGGGCCAGCCCGGAGAGCTGAAGGGGGCCTTCATCTCCTCCGGCGCGGGGATCGGCAATATCCGGGCCAATACCGACTACGGATTATTCGGCACCGTGGACCGTTCGGTCATGGACACCTTCAAGGATATCGGAGAGGTCGAGGTGGCCCATCCCTACGAGGTCCACGAGGGAGCCGCCAGCATACTCACCACCGTCGGAGATGAGGGCGTCCAGGAATTCAGCGTCAGTATCACTCACATATACCAGCAGCATCATCCTAGTGCCAAAGGGATGGTGGTCCGGGTCACCGACCCGAAGCTGATCGAGAGGACCGGGGGCATCGTCCAGGGGATGAGCGGCAGCCCCATCCTGCAGGACGGCAGGCTCATAGGCGCGGTGACCCATGTATTCGTCAATGATCCACTGAAAGGATACGGCGTTTTCCTGGAATGGATGCTTGACGAGGCGGAGGGCATCGATGACTGAATCGATCACGACATAACGTCCCGCCGGATGACTTTACATAGGGTGCGGCGGGAAATAATGAAAAATAACGGGGACAGGACAGGGGACGCACCCGTCATAGCGAAAGCATAATTTCATATGCTTTTTTGAGGGGAGTTTGGTGGAATGATCAAGATATTGCTTGTCGACGACAACAAAACCTATTGTGAGATGCTCAAGGAGTACATAAACCGCCAGGACGATATGATGGTGGTGGGGATCGCTCCGGACGGGGTGCGGGGTGTGGAGCTGTACCGGGAGAAAAAGCCCGACGTGGTGTTGCTGGATATCATCATGCCCCGGATGGACGGACTGGGATTTCTGGATGAGATCGCTCCGAAGCAGGATACGGGAGCCCGGATCATCGTCCTGTCGGCGGCGGGCCATGAGCGCCTGATCCGAAGCTCAATCCAGAAGGGCGCTCATTATTATCTTATCAAGCCCTTTGATCTCAAACAATTGGTCACCAGGATACGGGATCTCTGCTCCCAGGAACCGGAGGCCTATTCCCTGACGGCGGCCACCGCGGAGGCGCGGTTTCCCCAGTACGACAAACGGGTAATGCCCGAGGAGCGGATCACCTATTACTTAAATCAGATCGGGGTCCCGGCTAAGATCGCGGGATACGCGTATTTGCGGTGCGCCATCAAGGCCGTGTATTTCGATATGAACATGATGTACGGCATCACCAAAAAGCTCTACCCCTACGTGGCCGAGAAATACGACTCGACCCCCAGCCGGGTGGAGCGCTCCATGCGCCACGCCATCGAGGTGGCCTGGAACAGGGGACGGATGAATGTGATCGACGAGATATTCGGCTATACCATCCACGACCAGAAGGGAAAGCCCACCAACGGGGAATTCATCAGTATGATCGCCGATCGCCTGCGGATCGAGGACGAGGGAGGGGAGTCTTCCTTTACCCCCCAGCATCTGGTACAATAAACCATATCAAATCGCGTAAGGGGTGACGGATATGGATTTCTTTTTCAGCTTAGGTGTGTTCATGGCGGGTCTCGGCGCCCTCATGGCAGGGGTCGGGGTGTTTATTGTAATGGTGGCCAAGGCGGAGGATATCAAGAAGAAGGGATAAACGGGGTAAAGGGCTGCCTCTCGGCGGCCCTCAGGCTGTCAATAAAGCCCGCAACCGCAAGCACGCGGTATACAAATACCGCGTGCATGCTTGCTTCGTTAGCTTCACCTGCAAAATGCGGTCACGTATGAGTCAATACGCTTCCTTTTTTGCGGGTTCGCTGCCTCGCCTTGCAGGCTTTCTCACCACCCTGTTTTTTCATCTACCTTTTCGACACTCTCAGGGCTGCCTCTCGGCGGCCCTATTTTTATGGGCGGCCAATCTTTTATTTCAACGGGGCATCTGGTACAATTGAGGAAAAACAGGAAAGGGACTTTAGTCTTTTATGGATCTGACGGAACAACGCGTGAGCGGGGAACGGGTGCTGGACGGACTGATTATCAAGGTGGACCGGGACACCGTAACACTCCCCGACGGCAATACCAGTATGCGGGAGATCGTCAGGCATCCCGGCGCAGCCGCCGTGGTGCCTGTCTTGGATTCGGGCAAAGTGGTGATGGTGCGCCAGTACCGCTATTCCATAGGGGAGGCGACTCTGGAGATCCCCGCCGGGAAACTGGATGACGGTGAAGAAGTGCTGACCTGCGCCCACAGGGAACTGAAGGAAGAGACCGGCTTTGATGCAGGAGAAATGGTAAAGCTGCTGCCCTTCGTATCCTCTCCGGGATTCACCGACGAGGTGATCCATATCTATCTCGCCAGGGGACTTAGGCCGGGGGAGGCGGGCGGCGACGATGATGAATTCATCGAGACCGAGGAGGTAGCCCTCGATACGCTGATCGATATGATACTTGCCGGCCGGATCGGTGACGGCAAGACGGTGGCGGGTATACTCGCCGCCGCCGAGTATCTCAAGCGCGAAACGAGATAGCCCCGTACAGGCCTGTATATTAGGTCAAGCCCGCACATAGGATGATAGAGGATTTACTCAAATCTCCTTTGGGGCTGGGGGGCATGTGTGTGCGGCGGCATCTGAACGGGTATGGCTATCAACTGAAGAAGGAACTGGAACGGACCTGGTGGATGCTGGGGCTCAATGCCTTTTTCTTTATCGCGGGGATCTTCGGCGGCGCGCTGTCGGCGTCTTCCTTGAGCGAGGGGGTGCAGAGCCAGAGCGCCCAGGCGGTGGATCAGACCGTGACGGTGCTGCGGCAGTTTGTCCCCGCGGGCAAGCTGGTGATGACGGCCTCCATGGGGCGTCATCTCATAGGGTTCGCACTGATATGGCTGAGCGGGGCCTTTGTGTTTTTGTACCCCCTGTCGGGGGCGGTGCTCTCGGCGACGGGGTTTCTCTCCGGGTTTACCGTGGCCTATCTGGTCCAGGTATACGGGGCCAAGGGCTTTCTGTACAGCGCGGTGGGCATACTCCCCCAGGCATTGTTTTTAGTGCCGTTTTACCTGATCATCGCGACCCGTGCCCTGGATCACTCCATCACGCGGCTGCGCGACATGCGCTATAGGACGCCCGCCCCCCAGCAGTGGCAGGCCTGGTGGAAGTATTCCCTGAAAATGGTGCTGATGCTTGTTTTGATGCTCATAGGCTGCCTGCTCCACGCGGCGCTAAGCCCCTGGCTGGTACAGATATTATCATAGGAGGCATGGATGAACTACCAAGAAGCGCTAAGCTATATCAAGAATCATACCGACATCTCTCCCCGGGCAGGGCTGATACTGGGCTCCGGGCTCGGGGATCTGGTGACCGAGCTCCCAGGCCAGACTGTGATCCCCTATGGGGACATCCCCGGATTTCCGGTCTCCACCGTGGCGGGGCACAAGGGCCAGTTTTTGATCGGGACGTACAGGGACAAGCCTGTGATGGTGATGCAGGGACGGTTTCATTATTACGAAGGGTACGAGCCCCATCGTCTCGCCTGCGCCGTCCGGGTGATGCGCTTGATGGGGGTAACAACTCTTTTTATCACCAACGCCGCCGGGGGGATCAACCTGGACTATCAGGCCGGGGATCTGATGGCGATCACCGATCATATCAATTTTCCATCAATCAATCCCCTGCGGGGCGAAAACGATGAGCACTTCGGCCCGCGGTTTCCCGACATGACCATGGCCTATGATAGGGCGTATGCCAAGCTGCTGCTGGATATCGGCGCGAAGGAGAACCTGCCCCTGCGCCAAGGCGTGTACGCGATGATGACGGGGCCCAGCTACGAGACCCCGGCGGAGATACGGATGCTGCGGGTGATGGGGGCGGACGCGGTGGGGATGTCCACCGTCCCCGAGGTCATCGCGGCGGTCCACTGCGGTATGCGCGTGGCGGCGGTATCCTGCATCTCCAATATGGCGGCGGGCGTGCTGGATCAGCCCCTGCGTCATGAGGAAGTGATGGAGACGGCGCTAGCCAGCCGCGGATACATGAAAACACTGCTGGATGGATTCATGGACGCGCTGTGATACATCGCATATCATCCCTTTGTGAGGGTACGCTATGATGGAAGAAACTCTCTGGAGGGATGAACTATGAAAAAACGATTTAGTACCATCGTTCTGGCTCTGTGTCTGGTCCTTTTCAGCGCCGCCGGAGCCTGGGCCCAGCCCGACGCTGAATCCATGGTGTCCAAGTCGGCGATATTGATCGAGCCGATGACCGGACAGGTGATCTTTGAAAAAAACGCCGACGAGCGCCTGGAGATCGCCAGCGTGACCAAGATCATGACGATACTGCTCACCCTGGAGGCCCTGGACCGGGGGGACATCACCCTTCAGGACCAGGTGCGGGTCAGTGAATACGCCTCCAGCATGGGGGGCTCACAGGTCTTTTTGTGGCCCGACGAGACCCTGCCCCTGTATGCGTTATTGAAGGCCACCATCGTGGCTTCCGCCAATGACGCCGACGTGGCCCTGGCCGAACACGTCGCAGGCTCCTACGACGCCTTTATCGAGCGGATGAATAACCGCGCTGTCGAGCTGGGCATGACCAATACGCAATTTTCCACGTCCACGGGCCTTCCCAGCGATATCCCCCAGTATTCCACCGCCAGGGATGTGTCGATCATGTCGGCGGAACTCATCAAGTATCCCACCTTCTTTGACTACAGCACCATATGGTTTGAGAATCTCACCGAGGCCCGGAATAATACCGAGATCGCCAATACCAATAAACTGGTCCGGGACTATCAGGGCTGCGACGGGATCAAGACCGGCTCCACCGACGCGGCGGGGTTCTGTCTCTCCGCCACCGCCCAGAAGGGCAATACCCGGTATATCTCGGTGGTGCTGGGCGCGCCGAGCTCCAACGAACGGTTCGCCGAAGCCGCGTCCCTTCTGGACTATGGGTTTTCTCACTTTGACGTGGTGAAGGTGATGAGCGACGGCACGGTCGCCCAGACCGATATCCCTGTGAAAAACGGGAAAGAGGAATTCCTGACCGGTCTGGTGCAGGGCGATAAGTATATACTGAAGCCCCTGACCCACCAGCCCCAGCTCGAAAAAACGGTGACGATCGATCCCGTGGAGGCCCCGGTCCAGGAGGGGCAGCAGATCGGTGAGATGAACTTCATCCTGGATGGGGAGAGCGTGGGCAGACTGCCCATCGTTGCCGACCGCAGTGTGGAGAAAGCCGGGTTCTGGGACTATATGGACAAGATACTCGATAACTGGATGGGATATCCCAAAAAGGTGAAGGGCAATACCCTCCAGGAATCCCCTGAGAATACCCCGGAGGAGACGCCCATGGAATCGCCACTGGAATCACCATTGGACTCTCCGCAGGCATCTCCTGCTGAATAAAACCAGAGACCATCAAAAAAATAGCATCAGAAAGCGAGGGGCGTAACCGCTTCCTCGCTTTTATTTAATAGACGCCGGTGATATGGTGGAATATGGCGGTGGGGAACGCCTTGCGCCAGGGGATATTGACGGCGTTTCGGGTGTGCTGGGTCACCAGGGGCTCTCCGCCGGGTGAACTGAATCCGGTGATGATGGTGGAGTGCCTGATCTGCCCCTCGCCGTCCCTGTATTGGATCAGATCCCCCAATATGATCGTATCGGTGATCTGGGGGAGCATGGGCCCGTCTGTGGATTGATACATTGTCGCAGCGGTGATGCCCTGGTTGTTTTCGGTGCTGACCCGGATATACCAGTAGAGCATGGCGGCCACCGACCAGCTCCCCGACATAGTGCCGTCCAGATACCACCATGGATGTGTGGTGTGGTAATGGTTGCGGGCGCCCCCCGCCCGCAGGCACTGGGAGATGAAATTGGTGCAGTCGTTGCCCTCGATATAGATATAGCCGGGATTGGGATCAATCCCGTAGCCCAGGGCGTAGGCCACGGCCTGGTCCCGCTGGTATGCTGTCATCCATATCCCTCCCCGGTTTATGGTATTCCGCCAGTCGGCTATGGGTTATCAAGGGCGGCGTCGGGGAGACGCGGCACGGCGAAACCGTGTCTGAGGGTGCGGGAGGCGGCCGTTTTATGTTATAATAATCCGTATTTCCAATCATGGAAAGGAAAGCATATGGCGTACGCGGTCCGGCTCGGGGTATTTGAAGGCCCCCTCGATCTGTTATTGCACCTCATCAAGGAAGCCAAGGTGGATATCGACCAGGTGTCTCTGGCCGAGGTCACCTCCCAATACATGGATTACCTCTATCATATGCAGGAGATGGACATGGAGATCGCCAGCGATTTCATGGTGGTGGCGGCGACGCTGCTCTATATCAAGTCGCGCCATCTGCTGCCCAGGGTGGAGGAGGATGAGGAAGACGAAGACGGGATGGACCCGGAGGAGGCGCTGAAGCTGCGGCTCAAGGAATACCAGCGGTTCCAGGAGATCGCGGGAGCGCTCGGTGAGCGGGCCGAAAGCTACCAGGGCGTGTATTACAAGCTGGCCGAGGAAGTCCTGCAGGACACTGCCGACCAGGAGATTTTCTGCGGGGTGGACGCCTCAGATCTCCGAGAGACCCTGATGGCGCTTTTAGCCGAAGCCCAGAAACGAAGTGAGTATGTGCCCATCGTGCACCGGGTGATGCGGGACCCCATCAGCGTGGATACCCGGATGCGCCAGATCACGGCCCATCTGCACGAGGCGGGCCAGGTGAAGTTTTTTGAGCTATTCGCGGGGGATATCTACCGGGAGGACGTGGTGGTGACATTCCTGGCGGTGTTGGAGTTATTGAGCGAAAGCGTGATCGTGATCTCCCAGGCCGAGCGCCACGGGGAGATACTGATCACCAGGAGGGATCACAATGGATGATGTGGAACGGATGTCGGTCATCGAATCCATCTTATTTGTATCCGGGGAGCCTGTGAAGCTGCAGAAGATCGCCGATCTATTGGAGATCGGCAAGCGCGAGGCCCGGGAGCTGATGGAAAAGCTGATCGATACCCACAATTTCGAGCGGCGCGGCCTGCAGATATTGGAGGCGGACGACACCTATCAGTTCGCCACCCGCCCCGAGCACGAAGAATGGATCATCAAATTCACCGGCAGCCGGAAAAGGAATACCGTGAGCCAGGCGGCCCTGGAGACACTGGCCATCGTCGCCTACCGCCAGCCCATCGCCCGGGCCGATCTGGAGGTCATCCGGGGGGTGAAGTGCGATTATTCCCTGTCGGTACTGACCGAGCGGGGCTATGTGGAGGAAGTGGGCCGCCTGGACGCTCCCGGCAGGCCCAAGCTCTACGGCACCACCGACCGGTTCCTGCGTGAATTCGGGATGACGGGCCTGCGGGATCTGCCGCCGCTCCCCGAGGAAGAGGAACCCGAAGAGGAGTATATGGTGACCTGATCGGTATTTTACGGGTATAACGGGTCTCCTCGGAATATATATGGGAATGACAAAGATTCCGAGGGGGCTTTTTCATGATATTGCCAAGCCATTCGTTCACGGGGCTTTTTTTTCATCATCGGATCCCGGGCAGGCGGGGAGGCAGACTGCTCTGCGTTCTGCTCGGCATATGCATCTGCCTGTGTATGATCCCCGGGAAGGCGTTTGCCGAACCGGCGGCGCCCCCCGCGGTGGACGCCAGGGGGGCCATCCTCATGGACGCCGCCAGCGGCCGTGTGCTGTGGGAGCGGGACGCGGATAAGCGTCTGCCCATGGCCAGCACCACCAAGATCATGACCGCCCTGGTGGCCCTTACGTACGGGGATATCGACGAGACCGTATTGGTCAAGTCCAATACCACCCGCATAGAGGGCTCCTCCATCTGGCTGGAGGCCGGGGAAAAACTGACCCTCCTGGATCTGCTCTACGGCTTGATGCTGCGGTCGGGCAACGACGCCGCCATGACCATCGCCCAGGCGGTGGGGGGCGACGTGGATACATTCATCGGGTGGATGAATGAGACCGCCGTAGCCCTGGGGGCCAAGGACACCCATTTTGAAAATCCCCACGGCCTGGCAGCGGAGGACCATTACACCACCGCCAGGGACCTGGCGATCATCACACGGGCGGCGTTGGAAAACCCGGTATTTCGTGAGATCGCCGCCTGCGAGCGCAAGGTGATCCCCTGGCAGGGCCATGCCTACGATCGGGCCATGCGCAATAAAAACAGACTGCTGTGGGAATTGCCGGGATGTACCGGGGTGAAAATAGGGTATACCAAACAGGCGGGGCGGTGCCTCTCCGCCAGCGCCATGCGAAACGGGATGGAACTGATCGCGGTGGTCCTGGACTGCTATACCTATTTCGATACCTGCGCGGCCCTGCTGGAGTACGGATTTGACAATTACCGGATCTGCCGCTTGTACCGGGAGGGAACCCCCGTTACATCGGTGGATGTGCGGCGGGGATTTGGGGATCGGACGGTGTGCCTGGCGGGAGATGAATTCGCCATGGCGCTGACCGATGGTGAATGGGGAAAACTGCGCACCGCGCTGCGCTGTCCCCGGAGTATCAAGGCCCCGGTAAAGCCGGGGCAGGAAGTGGGAACTCTGGACGTGTACCTGGGGGAAGAGAGGGTGGGGGAGATCCCGCTGCTCACCAGGGACGCCGTGGAGCAAAAGACCCTTGGGGTACTGCTCCGCAAGATATGGGAGCTTTTCAGCGCCCCGGTATGGGAGACAGGATGATCGAGGAGGAATACAATGGCCGAACCCATGCGCCTGCATAAGTATATGGCTCATTGCGGGGTGGCGTCCCGGCGAAGCTGTGAGGGGATCATCGCCGAGGGCCGCGTCCGGGTCAACGGCAATATCGTGACCGGGATGGGCGTCACGGTCACACCCGGCGCAGATACCGTTGAAGTAGACGGTAAAACGATCAAACCGGAGGGCGAGAAGGTCTATATCGCCCTCAATAAACCCCAGGGATATATCACTACGGTGAGCGATCCCTATGACCGGCCCTCGGTGATGGATCTGATCAGAGAACTCCAGGACATACGATTGTACCCGGTGGGGCGGCTGGACTATGACAGCCAGGGACTGCTGCTGATGACCAATGACGGGGATTTTGCCCACAGGCTGACCCATCCCCGGTTTCACGTGGAGAAGGAGTACCGGGCGTATGTCCGGGGCATCCCCAACGAAGCGGAATTGGACAGGCTGCGCAATGGCGGGGTAAAACTGGACGGAAGAGCCACGGCCCCGGCCAAGGTATGGGTGGAAAATACCAAGGGCGGGGACGGCCTCTGCCGGATCGTCGGCAACGGTCCCGGCCAGCCCGCGCTGGCGAGCGCGCTCGCGCACCTTGGGGTCGGCATCGTAGGCGCTGGTCTTCACGTCGGGCAGGTGTTCCTCGACCGCGAGACCAATCGACCCTCCCAGCAGGCCAAGGCCGATGATGGCGACATGCTGGAAGCTCATTGCGCACCCTCGCACAGCTGGCGCAGGGTATCGGCGATCTCGTCCATCTGCGCCTCCGAACCGATGGTGATGCGCAGCGCCTGGGGCAGGCCCTGTCCCGGC
>ENA-ORCX01000413-ORCX01000413.1-marine-metagenome-genome-assembly--contig:-NODE-413-length-16607-cov-3.420327_pt1 | contig 16607 bp, 16 predicted proteins | sample MGYA00248630_ERZ508518 | MGnify/ENA primary metagenome ERZ508518 (study PRJEB26188, sample SAMN06268768) | marine metagenome | isolation source: Bioluminescent Bay, La Paraguera, Puerto Rico | place...
CATCGGCCTCGACATAGGTGGGGAAATAGTAATTGATCCCCAGAAAATCGATGGGCGCGCTGATGGTCTCCATATCCCCCGGCATGATCTCGGGCATCTCCAATTCTTGGGCAAACGCCTCCCAGAGATCGGCGGGATACCGCCCCGTGAACACGGGCTCAGCGTACCATCCGTTGATAAATGCGTCTTCCCGGGCGGCGGCCTGCCGGTCGGCCGCATTGTCCGCGGCGGGGTACACGGGGGTCATATTGAGGGTGATGCCCACCTGGCCCGTTAGTCCCATCTCCCGGTATGCCTGTACCACCTTACCATGGGAGAGCAGCAGATGATGGGCGGCCGCAAGGGCGGCGGTGGGATCGGTGACGCCGGGGGCGTGATTGCCCCACCAGTGTCCCGCAAAGGCCGCCACCATGGGCTCATTGTGTGTGATCCATAGACTGACCGTATCACCCAGCTCGGTAAACACATACCCCGCGTACGCTTCATATGCATCGACGGTCCTCCGGTCGGCCCAGCCGCCCCTGTCCTGGAGCCACTGGGGCAGATCCCAGTGATAGAGGGTGACGGCGGGGGTGATGCCCGCTTCCCGCAGCCGGCCGATCAATCTCTTGTAGAAGGCGATGCCCTTTTCATTGGGTCTGCCCGTATCATCGGGGAATATCCGGGGCCATGAGATAGAGAATCGGTAGGCGTTGATATTGAGGGCTTTCATCAACCGGATATCTTCTTCATATCGGTGATAGTGCTCACATGCGGTATCGCCGGTATCGCCGCCTGCGATGGCGCCGGGTCGATGGGAAAACGTATCCCATATGGAGGGGCCTTTTCCGTCCGCCTCCGGCGCACCCTCGATCTGGTAGGCGGCGGTGGCGGCTCCCCATAGAAAGTCCGCTGGAAATATCAGTTTTGCCATATAGTTCTCCTATTATTTATAATGTGCTATGCAAATTATACCATTGGCTGGGAAACGGGTAAAATGAAATCAGCAAATAGTTTTAGCTTTTTTAGAGGATACTGGCGTTCAGCGCAATAATATACAAAATGTATCCCGGAAAGGGGGCGGAGAAGATGAAGTCCGCTGCAAGCATCCTTAGAACTCCCCGATAGATATGTTCGGAATCTGGGGCGGCGGAAGCGATTATTTTGAGATCGCGTATACGGATGGGTCAAGGAAAGCGTTTTGTGGAGAGGAGATGCGGGACTTTTTCACAGCCATGTACCCGTGAAACGATCGATGCGTCGCACTACAAGAAACCGCCGGATCGAGATGATTCGGCGGTTTTTGTTCTTGGTCTTCCGTTTTACAGTATTATAGGATTGATCTCAATGGTAACAAAGGTATAGTCGCCGGGGCTGTAGGTCACGTGGCAGTCATATCCCTGGTCTTCCCAGCCATATGTCAATCCATAATCATCCCGCCTCTCGGTAAAACCGGACATATTTGCGTATTTCTCCTGGTAAAAGACCATAAAGTCTTCCTCACTGAGATCGGTCTCATAGATGGTGAGATACCGGACCTCATCCACGCTGTAATTGGTGTGGATATACGATGTCTCCTGCAGCCGGCGCATCCCTTTGCTCTCCACCAAATCATCGGGCAGATCGGCGAAAAAAGGATTCTCCGCCACGTATTCATTCTCCGCGAGTCCCACCGTCAATCCCACATGCATACATTCGCCATCATAGTCTTCGGTGATGGAGATGAAGACATGATGATCCCCTATATCTCCCTGTAAAAAGTCCTCCTCCGAGTACTCCTCTTCACGGGTCAGCAGGGATTGATAATACTCGGATATCTCCTTCAGCGAGGCTTCTGACGTATAGTCCACGGTATAGAAGTCTTTGCCAATGATATAACCTGGGTCAACCCGGCAGGTGAAGCTGCAGCCCGTAACCCGCAGGCTCTGGTACAGGGGCAGGACGTCTTCCGGGTATCCCTCCAGCAGGGGGATGGATTTGACAGTTTCGGTGTCGTTGCTCTGGATAGAATCGGCGGCGGGCTCTTCTTGGATCTCGGACGGAGTGTCGGCTTTGCCGCAGGCACTGCAGGCGCTGAGACACAGAACCAGAGATAGGATTAGTAACAATACTGTGATTTTTTTCAAGGTGCTCCCCTCTCTATCTTATTTATAATCATTTTTATTTCGGTGCCATACTTCATTTTCCCTGCGTAGAACAAGCAGCAGGCATTCAAAAAAACCCGCCCATATGGCCGGGTGAGAGTGTCGAAAAAGGTAGGTGTAAGAACAGGGTGGTGAGAAAGCCTGCAAGGCGAGGCGGTTTTTCATGCAAATTTCTCGGCGCAGTAAACTACGCCTGCTTAAGGAGCGTATTTAAGCATACGTGACCGACATTTGCATGTACAGCCAACGAAGAAAGCAAAATTGCCATACCGTCGTATAGCAATTTTGCGGTTGTAGGCTTTATCGACAGCCTGAAAGGACTCCCGGCCGGGAGTCCTTCGATCATTCATCCTCAGCCCGCTTTAAATTCCTTCTCCTCCCAGGCGCACAGCCTGTATGCGGCGAACCGTCCCGCCATGGCCGCCCCGGGCAGCCCCCCCGGGGGCTGGGTCCACATCCCCGCCATGATGAAATCAGACAGGCCCGGGAGCACCCCGGGGTAATACTGCGGCACATCCCTGCCGGGCCTGCCCCAGCTCATCCAGGAACCGCGCCATGCGTTGCAGTACCGCTCATAGGTTACAGGGGTCACCACGTCGGTGACCTCGATCTTGCCTTCTATCTGGGGGCAGCGCCCGGTACACAGCGCTATGGCATCATCGGCGAGCCGCTGCTTCTCGGCGGCGTAGGCTTTTTTGTCGGCATGGAGCGCCTTCCAGTAATCATAGTCCGCATCGTAATAGCAGGCAAGCACCGTCTTGCCGGCCGGGGCCGTCGCCGGCTCATGGCTGTAATTCAATAGCTGGGCGTAATCGGTTTGCTTGCCGTTCAGCGCCACGGGGGCTGGGCGCCGCACTGTCACAGAGAAATGATCCGCAATAGCCGCATCCACCCCCATGAATACCATAGAGCATGTGGACGTGGGGTATTGCTCCGGATGGGCATATAGATTCCGGTACACATCCGGCGTGTACCGGTCCTGAAGCATGCGGTACAGGGTGGCGTAGCCGTCGGCGCAGGAGACGATATAGTCCCCCATGACCTCCGCACCGTCAGATAGACGGATACCCGCCGCCTTTCCATCGTCCACCAGTATGGTATCTACCCGCGCATTGTAAGAAATCCTGCCGCCCAGATCGGTAAACCGCTTCTCCATCCGCCGGGCAAAGGCCCGGGAGCCGCCCATGGGATACCCGTTGTCCCCCGCACCCATGCCCGCCATGGACGTGATCAGGGCCATGGCGGTATAGTCCCCGGGGATCGCCGACAAAATCGCCCGGCGAATCAGCGGCTCTCTGAATCTGCCTGCGAACTCCGCCATGGGCATATTATTGTATCGTGACATCATACTGATCTTACGCATATTGCCCGCCGCATACTTGATGCCGTCCCCCGCCGTCATCATGTCCATGGGTTTATCGAGGGGCATTTTCATCGTCCCCAGCACCCGCAGGGCCTTACAGAATTCTTTGATCTCTTTTCTGTCCCGGGGGGATATCTCCATCAGATGCCGCGCCAGGGTATCCGGGTCGGTATACAGGTTCACCCACCGGCCGTCTTCCTCATACCGGGTATAGATATCATGGTGCATGATCTCGACCGAATCATCCAATGCCCCCGTGTCCCTCCAGAGACCGTTAAGGCTCGTGCCTTTCTTGGAGCCCACCAGCCAGTGGATGCACCCGTCGAAGTAATAATCGCCCCGATCCCAGCCGGTGCATTCCCCGCCGGGCAGGGTGTGCATCTCGTAGATCTCCGTGTCGAATCCGTTTAGCCGTGCATAGATGCCGCATGTCAGTCCCGCGATCCCCGCGCCGATAATGACGACTTTTTTCATCTCTATCGCTCCTTATGATATAAAATAGGACCCCTTATTTTTTGACCATATTAACGAGTATCTCGGGATCGGGCATCGCAAAATCCCGCGTCATGAGTCTCTGCATCGCAAGTCCTGTAACAGCCGAGAAAAACACCACCGCCATCTCCCCGGGGTCCCCTGCCCGCACCTGTCCGGCGGCCTGCCCCTCCCCAAGTATCCGGGTCATGGTCTCGGTCGCCGTCGAGGCGTTGGCGTAAGCCTTTCTATCATCATCCAGACTCTCCATCACGGCGGCATGGATCACGATCAAAAAATAATAGGCCGACTCCTCGAAATCCGCGATGCTGCCCAGTATAAGCGCCGCGGTTTTGCGCACCTTCTCAATGGGGCTTACAGGCAGCCCCTCCACCATCAGCAGGGACTGACTGGACGTATCCACCGCCCGCTTCAATAATTCATAGAAAATCTCTTCCTTGGACGCAAAGTAATGGTATATGAGCCCGTGGCTCACACCGCTCCTGGCCACAATATCGCTGATCTTGGCGGCGGCATACCCCTTCCCCGCAAACACCCGCAGGGCCGCGGAGAGTATCTGCTCCCGGCGTTCATCCTTGATGGCTGCGTTCTGTTCCTCACTCCGTGGACTCATGATGTGCCTCCCGATATTGATTGACTAATTAGTCAATCAAAGTATAACCGCTTGCTACATACGTTGTCAAGTATTACCTTCCCACGCTGCGGCTGGTATTTTTTTCTTGTCCCCGCTCCTTTTTTCTCTGCTATAATGGCATTATCAATACAAAGGAGCCACTGATGCAGTTTTCGTTCAATCAGTCCGCACTGTTACCCATGAGTGCGGCAGCCTTTTTTTTGGCCGCCTGTCTCCTGACCACCCTCGTCTTTTTTTTCATAACAAAGAGATGGAAGCATTCCCGGAAAAAGATCATGGGCGTCTGGGGCCTGGCCTGGCTGCTCTCCGCAGTTCTGCTGTTCGCAGGCGGCGCCTTCGGCAGATTCGTAGAGGTACAAGCAGTGGACACCAAGACATATACCCGGAGACAATTGACACAGGACCTGCGGCAATTGGAGCGCTACATCACAAAACAAAACCCCCTTTTCTTTGCCGATCGGGGCGCGTTGGACCGGCATTTCGCTGCCGCATACGATAGGATCGAAGACGACATGACCGAGCTCGATTTTTACAGGCTCGTCAATCCCATCGTGGTGGCCGCAGGCTGCGGACATACCAATCTATCGGTCTCGGAAGCGCTGGAAATTAACCGAGCGGACACGGCGCGGTTTTTCCCACTGAAGGTGACGCTGATCGGCGATACGCTATACGTGATGGAGGACGATGCAGACAACAATATACGCACCGGAAACGAGGTCATATCCATCAACGGGAAAACCAGCGGCGAGATCGTCCGGACCCTATCGGACAATATCAGCGGGGACAGTACGAATCAGGCAAAACCCCGCTATATCATCGCCAGACATTTCAACAGCCGGTTCTATGATTTTGTGGACGATTCCGATTCGTTTACCGTCGTACTCGCGGACAGAGACGGCGCAGAAAAAGAAGCGGTCCTGGAGGCTGAATACCGGAGTGAATTCAACACGTCCGCCTGGGCCCTGCATTTCAGCGATGTGCGGAACGGTCATTTGTATAAAAGCGCCGTATATGACGAGTATGCCGTATTGACCGTTCATTTCTTCATGGAGGAAGCGGACAATGCATTCGCGCCGTTCCTGGATGACTTCTTTGCGGAATTGAAAAACCGTGATATCGGCAAATTGATCATCGACATGCGCGGCAATTTTGGCGGCAGCCCGGAGATGTCCCGTACGCTGCTCTCCCATCTGATCACCGGCGAGACCGAGTATTTTGCATCCGGCCTGCCGCTTATGTACAATCTAATGGGATACCAAAAGCCCATCGCCCCCAGCGATGTCACCTATGACGGGAATACGGTGATTTTGACCGATGGCGCGTGCTTTTCCACCACAGGGCATTTCTGCGCGTTTGCAAAATACCACAATCTGGCAACCCTGGTAGGCAGTGAGACGGGAGGCACCTATGTGTGCACAGACAGCTCCAAAGACACCGCCCTCAACCACACGCGGCTCCGCCTCCATTATTCCACCCAGGTCTATCAGGTGGCCGTGGAAGGATTCTCGCCGGACGAGGGAGTCATGCCCGATATCTATGTCACACCCAGTATAGACGATATACTGAATGATGAGGACGTACAGATGCAGCGCGCACTGGCGGAATTGGGTCTGTAGCCGCAACTTCGCCTTCACATCCGTACCCCCCGGTGTGAGCCGGGGGGCCGTTTATCGGATACTATGTGTCTTATGGGGATCAGGCGCTTTACGCGGGGGCGCGCTTCCCGGCGATGGCCTTGAACAGGGCTATGACGGCCAGGACAAAAATAAGCGCAAATACGAGATACAGTACGTACATCTTCACCGCGGTGAAATACCCGGCCAGGCGCCCCAGGATAGGAATCCGGTCGGGATACACCCCGATGGAGATATCGGCGCAGAGGTTTTCCAGCAGATCGCTCACCCCCGTCACCAGGGGGATCAACGCCAGGTATCCGAGGGATTCGGATTTGCCGATCTTGCGCACCAGCAGATAGATGGTGTAGATAAAGAGCAGTGTGAAGAATACCATGAAACAATAGTCCAGCAGGTGGATCATGATATACCCGCGCCGCCCCTCCGGCCCCTGTATCTCCAGGTTTTGATAAAAGGTCTCGGCGGTATAATAGGTCTCCGAGTCCATGGTGGCCTCGGCATTGACTTCGATCAATCCGAAGAACTGTGTCATGATACACATCGCAAATACCGCCGTCCCGATCAGAAACAGGAGCACCTTCTTCCACGAGGCCGTCCGCTCTATTCCGCGCAATATCTTTTTCAATGGGTTCCCCTCCCCTTCTATTCAATACAGTATCGGTCTGTATGCCCATTATACCCTATTATGTAGATTTTTTCTTTTACAATAGGGGCAATCTCACCTCAAATACCGTTTTTACGGACGTACTGCCCACTCCGATCGTACCGCCGTGCATCTCCACGATCCGTTTGGCGATCCCGAGCCCCAGTCCCGTCCCCGTATTTGCCTCTGCGCCGGATCTGTCCGCCTGATAAAATTTCTCAAATATGTAGGGCAATTGCTCCTCCGGTATCCCCCGGCCGTAATTGATGACCCGGACCAGGGCGTACCGAGGCTCCCGCCGCAGCTCGATATCCACATACCTGCCGTCCCCGCCGTGGACGATGGCGTTGTGTATGATATTATTGAACACCCGGATCAACAGGGCCGCGTCGGCGTCCACCGCGCATTTCTCGTCGGTGAACCGCAGCCGGTACTCCATTCCCTTCTCATTGAGCTCGGGGATAAACCCCATCACGACCTGTTCCAGAAGCTCCCCCATGCTGATCGGCGCCCGGTGCAGGACCATCTGGGGATCGTTGACCTTGGTGTATTCAAAGAGTCCGTCGATCAGCTCACTTAAGCTCTTGCACTTGTCGCGGGCGATCCTCACATACTTCTCCCGGTTTGCGGCGTCTTTTGCGGGCATGTCCGCGATGAGGTCCAGATACCCCAGCACCGATGTCAATGGTGTGCGCAGATCGTGGGAGATATTCACGATCAGATCGTGCTTGGCCTTCTCCATCCGCCGCTCCTCATTGATGGCCGTCTCGAGCTTGTGGCCCATATCGTTCACCGCCTGGGCCATCTCCCCCAGCTCGTCGGCGTCCCGCACCGGGATACGGACCGATAGATCCCCCTCGGCGATGATCCCCACCGCCCGGGTGATCTCCTCCAGGTATTTGACCCTGTCCTGGATGAGCATCATGAAAAAGGCGATGATCAGTAACGCAAAAAGGATGATGAGCAACGGGGCGAACAGCCAGAGATAGGTATGGAAAAAGTCCGCAAACCCCGGAACAAAGGATGCCATTACCAATACCCCGGCCAGCACCAGCATCCCGGCCACGGCAAACCCCACGCTCAGAAAGAACGCCAGCACCAGCTTTATGCGAATATTTCTCTTTCGTTTATTCTTCAATCTTGTAGCCGACCCCCCATACCGTCTCCACGATCCGGGGCTGCCTGGGATTTTCCTCGATCTTTTCCCGCAGCCGCCATATATGGGCCATCACCGTATTGTTGGACTCGTAGTATTTCTCCTGCCACACCCGCTCGAATATCTCCTCGGCGCTGAACACCCGCCCGGGGTTCTCGGCCAGCAGCAGCAATATGCCGTATTCGGTGGGGGTCAGGTTCACGTCATTGCCGAAGACCGTGACGGCGTGATTGTTCTTATTGATGGCAAGCTCCCTGATCCGTACGTGGTGATCGCCGGTCTTTTTGCTCTCATTGAGATACAAAAACCGGCGCAATTGGGACTTGATCCGGGCGAGCAGCTCCATGGGGTTGAAGGGCTTCACCATATAGTCGTCCGCCCCGGTGCCGAGGCCCAGTATCTTGTCCATGTCCTGGGATTTGGCGCTGAGCATGATGATGGGGATATTCCGGTCCGCCCGTATCCGGCGGCATACCTCCAGCCCGTCGATCCCCGGCATCATGATATCCAGCACCACCAGGTGGATGGGCTGATCCTGGAGAATGGACAGGGCCTCTTCGCCGCTATTGGCCTTGTGCACGGCGTAGCCCTCGTTTTTGAGATAGATCTCCATGAGATCCACGATCTCCGCCTCGTCGTCGACGAGGAGTATATGATACCGGTCCACTTGAGAAACGCTCCTTTATCCGATCAGATTGACCTGAAACAGCCACAGCATAAACAATACAAACGATACGCTGGAAAGGGAGTACACGATCCGCACGCCTGTACCCAGGGCCCTGTGGGCCCACAGATAGATCGTGGTGATCAACTGCCCCCAGCCCATCAGCATCAGCACTGTCGTCACCGCCCGCAGGTATGCGAGGAACATCCCGCCCAGGGCGTATTCATAGTCGCTGAAATACTGGACGCACCGGCCGACGACATCCCCCATCAAGAAGAATAACACGATCGCGATGGCGCTGACCAGTATCCCCCATGCAGCCTTGCGCTTGATGCTGCGGACCAGCACCACGATGGACATCAGGGCGGCGATGGTGCACAGGAAGATAAAAGCGCCTACTACAAACACCTGCCACCCGAGCCCCTCGTACCAGGGCACCCGCAGGCAGGAGGCGCCCTCTTCTCCGGCCATGTAGAGGCTGCCGTTTTTCTCTACGAATGATATATACCCCATCGCGGGATAAAAATAACGGCCGCCCCCGACCCGGATTAGTTTTGTATCGCCAATGGTAAATCCTGTTTCCGGCGATCCCGCAATGCGCAAGGTCTCCGGTATCCGGGTGATTGTCTCCCCGCTTGTAAAATTGCTCCGGGCCGGGACATAATTCCCGCCTATATCCATGGGGGTCCCGTCGCCGGCAAAGACTTCCGCCGCCGGGGACTGCGCCTCTCCATAGAGGGTATCGAGGATACGCCCCCACAGCCGCCCCAGCATTGTATCGGTAAGCTGGGTATTGCATGAAATAAATACGCCGAGGTCCCGGTCCGGACAGAGGAACAACATGGCGTTGAAATTATCCGTGGCGCCAATATGACCGTAAAACAGATGTCCGTTCTGCGCATACCGACCCCACACATATCCTATACCGGGAAACTCCTCGTCCATGCTAAACTGCCGCGCAAACATCGTATCCCTGGCCTCACGGCCCAATACGCCGCTGTCCCCATCCGCCAGCAGAAACGCCATGTACTTCGCCATATCCTCGGCGGTGGTGGCGGCGGAGCCGCAGGGATACCATGTGATGACCCCCTCGCGGCGCTCTTCACCGTCCGGCCCATACCCCTTGGGCAGTGCCTCCTCCTGGCTGAACGTGGTGTCCTCCATCCCCAGGGGCGCAAAGATACTCTCCCGGGCATACGCATCAAATGATTCTCCCGCGATCCGCTCCATCACATAGCCCGCCAGCCCGATGCCGTAATTGGAGTAGGCCCCCACCTCCCCTGGCGCAAACACCTGCTCCGGCCTGTTTTTCCGAAGCGCTTTTCCGAGAGATGGGATCACATCCTCCTGCCGCATAAACAGCCCCACACCCGTTTCCTCAAAGCCCGCCGTGTGGGTCAATAGATCGTGCATACGCACCGGGTGCTCCCAGACCGGGAAATCCGGCCCCAAGTAATCGGCAATAGGCCTCTGCATATCGAGTTTCCCCTGTTCCATGAGGTGCATGGCCGCCTGGGCGGTAAAGACCTTGGATACCGACCCGATCCGAAAGGGCGTATCCGCCGGATCGGCGGCGATCCCCGTTTCCCGGTCGGCATAGCCGTACCCCTGGGACAATACTACCTCGCCGTCCCGGACGATGGAGGCGACGGCGCCCACGGCGCGCCCGTCCTCAACCCACCCGGACAGCGCCGTATCGATCATATCAGCGACGGCGTTTCCATCGTCCTGTCCCGCCGAGGCGTATGCCGGCATGCCCAGCACCAGCACACATACCAGTATAAATACCGTCAATACTTTCTTCATAACACACTCCCGCGTATAATATGCCTCTACTATACGCGGGAGGCAGATACTGTTCTTCAACACTTTTCCAATATTTTTTAACGGTTTTCTTACGATTTCTACACGGCCTGTCCGACCAATAGACAGCTATCGCATGTGATTTTTATATACTTAAGACATACAGAAAAAAGGGGATCCCTTTATGAAGATCGATACCCCGGCCCGTGCAATCCTGGTGGGAAGCATATTGACCGCCCTGGCTTTCGTGCTTCAGTCCGCTCCCCTGTGGCTGTCCGGGGCGGGACTGGTGATAAGTCCCCTGGCCACCCTGCCCATAGCCCTGGCGGGTAGTCTCTCCCTCCCCCTGGGGGCGGTGGTGTACCTGTCCGCGGCATTCCTGCTGCTGCTCGCAAGCCCCCAGGAGGCGGCGATCTTCATGCTGGGGACGGGGCTTTTGGGGATGGGATTGGGTATTTGCCATAAAAGAGAGACGCTCCAGCGGATACTCATATCCGCCACCGCCCTCTTTATCGGGATGATATTTCTCACCCATCTGGCCCTGATTCCGGTATTCGGGGCGCTCACGCCCCGGTCCCTGTGGGGCGGGCTGTTGGTCTATCTCCCCTTTTCCCTGCTGTATACCGGTCTATGGGTAATCATTACCAGATACGCGGTCTCTCTCATAGATACGATCGAATAGGGGCGACGGGGATCATACATCTGGATTTTTTGCCACCATCGCATATTCGGTCCCGATCCATGCAAAACTAATAAAAAAAGGAGGAATCCTGCATGGACGAAAAGAGAGCCCGGGAGATCGCAGCCTCCCCGGTGATGGCCAATGTGACATACGGCGGCAAGCAGATCTATATCGAGAATGTGAACCGGCAATCCGCCAATATCCATCCGCTCCACGATCCCAAAAAGCGGCAGACCGTGTCGCTCAATGAACTGGTGGAGCACCCGGGGCAGGGGGGCGTCCACAAGGAATCAACGGGGAAATACGGCCAGCCGCCGTATTGACCGGATGGCTATCTGACACCGGACATGTCTTGGGAGAGCCGCCGCCCGGCGCATGGCTATGGGCGTACTGCGGATGTGGATTTGTAACGGCTCAGCAGATGGTACAGAATCAGGGCCGCCCCTGTGATGGCGGCGGTGATCCCGTACATCGTGCGGTAACTCGTCCCATGGACCACCGCGCCGAGGACGGTGGAGCCGATCCCCAGGAAGATATCGTAGAAGAGATAAAAGGTCGAGATGGCCACCCCGCCCCTATTGTCCGGAACCAAGGTGAATACCACCGCCTGGTAGACCGAAAACAGGGACCCGTACCCTATGCCGATGATCACCGCCGCGATCAGCAGGGCGGGAACAGAGGGCACCAGCGCCAGGAGCAATAGTCCCAGCAGAAACAGCGCCATGCTGGGATACACCACCCGGTCCGCCCCGTACCGGTCCTGGGACCGGCCGGCCAGGGGACGCGAAGCGATCATCGCCCCGCCGAAGAGCAGGAAAAAGATACTCGCGATCTCCCCGCGCCCCATATCCGCCGCATAGAGAGAAAAGAATGATAAAATGCCCACGTAGGCAAAGGCCGTCAGTCCCCCGATGCCCGATAGGGGCGCTACCCTGGGCTCGATGATCTGGGTCCAGGAAAGCCTCTCCCGCGCAGGGGCGGCCGTACCCTTCGGCAGCTCGATCGCAAAGCCGCAGAGAACCGCCGCCGCCAGTATGCATAGATTCACGATAAACAGCGTACTAAAATCAAAATACAGGACGATGGGAATGCCGATCAAGGAGGTCACGATCCAGGATAGATTCAGAAACATGATATAATAGCCGACGCCCTCTCCCTTCCGGTCCATGGGGATGAGGGTATTGACCGATGTCAGAAGAGCCGTGCTCAGCAGGGCGTTCAGAAATCCGTGAAAGAACCGCAGCACCAGTAAGACAATGAAATCCCGGACAAACAGATAGCCCACGCTCAATACTCCATACAGTATGACCGCCGTCACCAGCACCGTTTTATTGTCGTATTTGTCGATGAGCAGGCCGGATACGGGCCTGAAAATCACGGAGCCCACCAAAAATGCGGAAAAAACCATGCCGGCCTGAATCTCCGGCAGATGCAGCCGGTCCACCACATAGAGGGGCAGGGTCACGATCATGCCGTAGAGCGTGATGCCCACAAAAAAGTTGATGAGACAGATCAATACAAAGTCTTTGGTCCATATGATGTGCTTCTTATCCGCCATATCCATATCCGTCATTTTGCCCTTTGATCAGCACTGCTTTGCTGTGGCGCCGATATACCTTCCCATGAATCCGTATTCTATCTTCATATATATCCCGCATCCAATTTGTTATAGTATACTACTACAAACTATAGGTTTCCATAAATAAAGACCTCCTTACCCGCAAGGCAGGAGGCCAAGGCGATAGCTCCAATTGTCTCTGTTGACACAAAGAATCTCAATCCGCAAGCGCCCCTTGCACATCCACCTCCTGGCAGGCGTCATATCCGATCTGGTACAATTCCTCGGCGTGGCCCGTGTCCAGTACGCTGAAATCCCCCAGGCCCTTGGGCATGATGACCAGATCGCAGGCCCCGCTGATCTCGTCCCGGTCTTCCCCCACGCTCAGCTCGAAGGTGCGGACCGCCACGTCCAGTAGATTGTGGATATCCTCCCGCTTCTCGATGCCGGTGATGGTCACCGCGATGATCTTGTCGCACTGGCCGATGAGAGGCTCATAGGGAAGATTGTCTAATAGTCCCCCGTCTACATAGAGCTGATCGCCGATCTTCACCGGAGAAAACAATACCGGGATGGAGCAGGACGCCTCCACCACCGGGACCAGCGGCCCCTCATTGACATACTCCACCTTGCCGGTGTATAGGTTGGAGATGGCGATATACAGGGGCAGCTCGAGGCCCGCAAAGGTCTCGGGCAGATAATCCCTGATCCGCTCCTCGAAATTCCCCAGTGTAAACAGGCCGCTCACCGGCAGATTGACCTTGGCATAGTCCATAAACCCGTTGTCTTTCACCAGCTTCATGATCTCATCGGGGCTTTTCCCAGAGGCGAGCAGGGAGCCCACGATGGAGCCGGCGCTGGCCCCGGACACCATGTCCGGCTTGACCCCTTTTTCCTCCAGCGCCTTCAGTGCGCCCAGATGGGCGAAGCCCCGCGCGCCGCCGCCGCCCAGTGCGATACCGATCTTCATAACGACCACCTCCGTAAGGAATAAATGTATTCGCGGCGAGAACCTACATCCATATCAATGCGATACGCCGATCCGGCAGGCGATACCTACCGCACGAAATTCGTGTATACCTTTCTCACCTGCCCGGGCTCCGGCACCCGGCCCCGCCCGTTCTCCATAAGCTTCATCAGCCAGGCCATATTGCGTCCCAGCACCTGCATGATCTGCACGCCCTCGTCGTCCGCGAGCACCTCCCCCGGCGATCCGCCATGGACCACGTTCCAGTAGTTTGACGTGGCCACCGGCATCTCCGAGATCGTGAAGTATTTATGCATCTGCTCAATGGCGGGGATACCCCCGGTGCGCCGCACCGCAGCCACCGCCGCCCCCACCTTGTGCCGGAACAGGCCGCCGCTGGCACTGGCCGTAAAGAAGGCCCTGTCCAAAAACGCCTTCATGGTCCCGTTGATCCCCGCGTAATAGACGGGAGAGCCCAGTATGATCCCGTCCGCCGCTTTCATCTTTTGGATCCAGCCATTGACCGCGTCGTCAAAGCTACACCGTTCATCTCTGTTTTTTCCGCAGATTCCGCAGGCCGTGCATCCCCGGATCGCCTTGTGTCCCACGTGGATGATCTCGACCTGTATTCCTTCCCGTTCCAGCTCATCCGCCACCAGCTTGATGGCGTGATAGGTATTGCCCTCCCGCCTGGGGCTGCCGTTAAATGCCGTGACATTCATACTATCATTCTCCTTCCGCTGGGCTTTCTGGGGCCAGCCCGTCGTGGAACACCACGATCACATGGGCCGCGTCGCAGAAGGGTTTATTGCTCGACGCGCCGCAGCGGCAGAGCGTCACCCTGTTCTGCACCGGGTACACGGATCCGTCGGAGGACTCGATGGGGATGCCCCCTTTCACCGAGATGGGGCCGCTCACCCCCCGCTCCGGGTCCTGGAGTATCTCGATGGCCGGCTCGTGGGGCTGATCATAGGGACGCCCCTCCTTGTCAATGGCGGTGAGCCGTCCCGCCGGGCACTCGTAGGCCGCCAGGATCGCTTCCTCCCGGGCCTCCGGATCGTCGGAGCGCCGTATCAGGTCCCATACGTTTCCAGAGTTGCGGTGGCAGAACCGCAAAAACGCGCACCGCCTGTCGTCCAGCAGGTCCAGTTGGGGCCCCTCCAGCTTGGATACGATCCGCTCGTCATAGGGTTTTTTGGACGCGGTCTCGGTCCGGTCCAGCTCACACCCCTCATGGGCGTCGTCGCAGAAGGGCTGATTCTGTGACCGGCCGCACCGGCACAGGCGGTATGTCTCGGCCTGGGGCAGTCTGCGGCCCTCCCGCAGGACGTATCCCCTGCCCTGGGGCACGATGATCTTCTCCGACAGAGGCACCCCGCCTGTCACTAGGCAGGCGCCGTCTTTTTCGATCTTGATTTTCATATCCGGCATGTGTTCTCTCCATCCGTCTTTTCTACCATGATACTACATATCCCCGGATAGATAAAATCCCTGACTCGGATCGATGCAAAAAAGCCGCCGGATATGACGGCGGCCGCTCTGCATGCAACGAAGGGCTTATTCCCCCTCATAATACCCCACGTCATCGCCGGTCCGATAAAACCGCGCCCGCCCCCCGGCCGTGATCCCCACCTTCTCCGACCGGGGGTAGAATACCACCTCGGGATCGCTCAGGGTATCGCAGTCCAGATAGGTAAGGGTCTCACCACCGGTATTGACCAGCCGGTGGGCCCCCTCCGGTCCCGCCGGGCACACCACCACGTCCCCCGCCTTGACACTCTCGTCCCCCTCCGGGGTCTCCATGGTGCCGCGGCCGCCGATGATGTAGAATATTTCTTCGCTCCCCATATGGTAGTGATAGGGGTAATTGGCCTTGCCGGGGGGCAGCGCATAGACCGCCACCGTACACTGGCCCTCGCCCCGGGAGGTCATGGCGTATTTGTAGTACTCGTAGGGCCCATGCTCACACCGGTGGGAGGGCGCTACCGTGTTCGTATTCATAATCCTGATCCCAGTCTGTCCCAATATCATCACATCCTTACTCAAGATATACAGAGTATACATCATACCCCCGACATGGGCCACCCAGAGAAAGGCAGGTCCGGAGGACGGAATTCATACAGCCTTCTACCGTGCGATAGATATGCCTATAGGGTTAAGCGTCGGGAATTGCGCCACATTGTGTATTGACCACAGCGCCCCCGGTATCGAAATACATTAAGCGCGGGGATATCCCTTCATCAATATCCAGCATCCCAACTGAAAAGAACCGGTTTCGCCGCTTGTCGGTGGGGGAGCCGGGATTGACTATCCATATGCCCCCATGATATCCGATATACGGGATATGGCTGTGTCCATAGACGATGCAGTCCACCCGCGCATCCTGAAAACAGCCAACGGCCCTGTCCAGGGTGCTTCCTTTCTCGCCGTGTCCATGGCACACCCCGATGGAAAAGCCGCCGGCGTGTACGACCGTCTTTTCGCCGTACCGGTCTCTGACCGCGGCGCTGTCCAGATTGCCCGCCACCGCCGTCACCGGCGCCAGCCGCTCCAATGCCGGGATCACATCCTGTCCCGTGATGTCTCCGGCATGGATGATATGATCCACCCCCGAAAAGATATCCCATACGATCCGGGGCAGCGGGACCGCTCTGTGAAATAGATGGGTGTCCGCGATCAGACCGATCTTCATGAAAGCCTCCACACCCCTAGTGTCCCCATGGGCGTATCGGCATACCAGCCCGCGTCATGGCCGGTATCCCATACAAAATGAAAAGCGGCCCCCTGCCATACGCACGAAAGCCGCTCCTGGTATCGGTGATACGCCTGCCTATACGATGGTGTCATCCCGGCCCTTGAAGCCAAAGGTGCTGCTCGCCGATAAGCCC
>ENA-ORCX01000416-ORCX01000416.1-marine-metagenome-genome-assembly--contig:-NODE-416-length-16536-cov-2.851571_pt1 | contig 16536 bp, 23 predicted proteins | sample MGYA00248630_ERZ508518 | MGnify/ENA primary metagenome ERZ508518 (study PRJEB26188, sample SAMN06268768) | marine metagenome | isolation source: Bioluminescent Bay, La Paraguera, Puerto Rico | place...
GTATCCCCTTTTCCCCGTTAATAAAAGTTATGTCACTAATACATGAGCCTGTGTTACCAAACCCATCATCATATGTAATATGTCCTGTGTCTGAGCGCAGGGTGCGTATATCAATGGCTTTCTCACCTTCACTGCCTGTAATGACAGGATATTCTACAGTTCTGTTTCCAAGGGTAATCGTGGCTTTTTCTTCCATAGAGCGAAATATCTAAAAGGTTACTCACCAACACCGATTCCAGATAAAGTCATTCGTTAGCTTTTATCAGGTTAGTTAGAATAACCGGTGGGCAATTACCATATAATATACGATTTCCATAAAAAGTCCAGAGACCCAATGTAAAAGATACTACAGAATTATAAATGCACCTATCTGAGGAATCCCATAAAAATAATCCTCTAAGGATAATCGTTTTTTACAATGAATCTACGAAATTCTTATAGAGTAAGAGTCCTTTTTCCTGGCTTTTTTCAGGGTGAAATTGGGTTGCGTAAACCTTCCCCTTATTTATTGCACAAACAAATTCTTTACCACCATAGACAGATTTACCCCAAACAATAGAATCGTCTTCCGGGACACAGTAATAACTGTGAACAAAGTAAAACTGATCGTCTACTTGTTCCAAACCAGCATCTATAGGAGTGCGAGGAGAAAAGCTCACATGATTCCAGCCCATATGAGGCACTTTAAACTCCTTGGGTAAGCGGAAACGTTCTACCTTCCCGTCAAAAATGCCCAAACCTGGAATATCTCCTTCTTCGGAATGAGAGAACAACACTTGCATCCCCAGACAGATACCAAAGAAGGGTTTATCAGCAGCAATCCATTCACGGATAACATTATCGAAGCGTGTTTTTTTTAGCTGCTTCATGGCATCCATGATAGCACCTTGCCCTGGAAATACGATAGCCTCAGCAGGAGAAATGTCTTCCGGTCTTTCAACAACCCTTACATTTGCCCCTACATGCTCCCAGGCCTTTACAACACTACGAAGATTGCCCATTCCATAGTCAATAACTGTCAGTTTTGGTTTAGACATATTTCTAATACTTAGAGCATTCCTTTAGTGCTGGGCAAAGAACCTTCCTGACGTGGATCTACTTGAGATGCGGCATCCAATGCGCGTGCAAACCCCTTAAAGATAGCCTCAGCGATATGATGTGGCTCATCTCCATATTCCAAATTAATATGAACATTCGAGCCACAGCTATTGGCAAATCCCTGGAAAAATTCACGGAAGAGAGCGATATTGAAGTCACGCACAAAATTCATGGTTGTATCTACACGGTAAACCATCAGTGGGCGGTTGCCCAAGTCAAGAACAACGCGCACAAGCGTTTCATCCATAGGCAAGTAGAAAGAACCATAGCGATAAATACCAAGCTTCTCTCCAAGAGCCTTCTTCACAGCATCTCCCAATACAATGCCCAGATCTTCTACCAAGTGGTGGTAGTCCACTTCGATATCTCCCTTAGCATTTACCTCCAGATCAAAGAGACCATGACGAGCAAAGAGAGTCAGCATGTGGTCAAAAAAAGGAATACCTGTTTCAATTTCACTTTTCCCACGACCATCCAAGTTCAGCTTTAAGGAAATCTGGGTTTCTGCAGTATTACGTGTAAGTTCAGCTATGCGCGGTTCTGCCATCGATCAATTACCTCCAATAAAGTTTCCATTTGTTCAGGTGTTCCGATGCTGATGCGTAAGAAGGCATCCGTCAATGGACTTCCAGGTAAATAACGCACAAGAATGCGTTTCTCCATAAAGAAATCAAAAAGGCTTTTAGCCTCTTCTGTTCCAAAGCTACCATTTCCATCCAAAGGACGTGTCAAAACAAAGTTAGCAACACTAGGATAGGTATAAAAGCCTCGTTTTTCTAATTCTGTAACAAAATAATCTCTTGTGCCACGTATACGGGTAATGATTTCAGCGTAATACTCATTATCTTCCAATGCGGCTTGAGCTCCTACTTGGCTCAAACGATTCACATTATAGCTATCGCGCACACGATCCAGCATGTCGACAATGGAATGGTCTCCCATTCCCCAACCAACACGAAGACCTGCCAGTCCCTGCGTTTTGGAACAGGTTCGGGTAATGATCACATTACGATATTTATCCAAAAGAGGAACACAATCGCTTGGAGCAAATTCAGCATAGGCTTCGTCAATAACCACAATACCGTCAAAACGAGAAACGAGATCCTCGATATCCTTCATTGGGAAGGGAACACCAGTCGGTGCATTAGGTGCCGTTAAGAACAATATATTCGCTCCACAGTTAACCGCTGCCTCCACAGGCAAACTCATATCTTCTGTAAATGGAATCTGCTTAATTTGATTTTCCTGAATAGCTGCCAAAACAGGATAAAGAGAATAGCTTGGAAACAGCATGGCACTATCCACTTCTCTATCACAAAATGCGCGCATAAGCAGATTTAAAACATCATCAGAACCGTTGCCTACAATCACTTGAGATGGCTTCAAATTGTGACGTTCAGCAATCGTTGAGCGTAAAGAAGCACTAATCGGACTGGGATAGCGTCTTAGATGATGCAGTTCCGCAGTAATGGCTTCGGCCACGCGCGGACTTGGAGGATATGGAAGCTCATTGGTATTGAGCTTTATCCAGTCAGCGGTATCGGGCTGTTTACCGGGAGTGTAGGCATCCAGTGCCTGCACATGCGGAAGCGCGTATTGTGCTGGGTCTTTCATGATTTTCCAGAGTTAAAATGTATAAGCGCATGTTATAATGGCAAGATTGCGCTCTTTGAGAGAGGAAATATTACGTCCTAAGAACTATAGGCGAATTTCCAGAGACTGACCGTGAGCATCCAGTTGTTCCATTGCACTAAAGGCACGAACAATCGGTGCTGCTGCATCCAATTGCTCACGGGAATACTTCACATAGCTACTACGGCGAAGAAAATCTGTTATTTGCAATCCAGAGTAGAAACGTCCTGTGCAACCAGTTGGCAATGTATGGTTTGGACCTGCGGCAAAGTCTCCCAATACGGTTGGCGTATTATGCCCCATAAAAATGGCTCCGGCTGTCTTGATCTCTTCAAGTAACCTGTCCAGTTGAGCCTCTTCCGTATGTAGCTCCAAATGTTCCGGAGCGATGCAGTTGGCAGCATCAATAGCTTCATCCAAAGAAGCACATACGATAGCCAGAAAGCCATCTTCCAAGGTTCCGGCAATGTTGTCCTGATGGCTCAATTGATTTTTCTGCGTTTCGATCTCCTTAAGGATATCTGAAAGCATGGACTCACTTGGAATAGTGAGATAAAGTTTTACGCGCGGATCGTGTTCCGCCTGTGCCAACAAATCAGCAGCCACATAAGCAGGATTCGCGGTTTCATCGCAAATGATCATCACTTCACTGGTTCCTGCAAGGATGTCGATACCTACTGTTCCCAAAACCTGCCGTTTCGCTTCGTTGGTATAAACGTTACCTGGCCCAAAGATTTTGTATACAGATGGAATGGACTCCGTCCCAAAAGCAGCGGCAGCAATCGCCATAGGGCCACCAACACGATAAACTTCTTCAATACCGCAAAGGTAGTAAGTCGCAAGAAGATTGATATCCACTCCCTTCTTACCTGGTGGCGTAAAGGCAGCAATGGATGGGACACCCGCAAGTTTGGCAGGAGCAGCAGTCATCACAATAGTGGAAGACAAAGGAACTTGACCTCCTGGAGTATAGATACCCACTCGCTGAATAGGGTAAAACTTTTCCCCTACCCTGGCTCCGTGAGGGTTTGTGCCATCCCAGCCAGAAGGAAGACCTTTGCGATGAAATGCCTGAACAGATTCAATAGCCTGAAGAATGGCACTGCGGCGATCCTCGCTGATTGTTTCCGCAGCGGCTTTAAGAGCCTCCTTGGGCACACGCAATTCTTCCGGTTTCAGACAAACGCCATCAATTTTCTTTAATAAGTCTACGATGGCGGCATCTCCACGAGTAGATACCTCTTCAATGATGTTCCTCACCGAGTCACTAACAGACTTCGGCGCGGATGCAGTTCGACAGAATTCGGCAAGTTGCTGATCGAAATTAGAATCAGAGTAATTCAGAGTAATCATGGGACTATTCCCATTCAATTGTGCTAGGCGGCTTAGAGCTAATATCGAGAACAACACGATTTACGCCCTTTACCTCATTGATAATACGGTTGGAAATACGACCAAGGATTTCGTGTGGCACACGAGCCCAGTCTGCAGTCATAGCATCTGTGCTTTCCACGATACGCAATGCAATTACGTAATCGTATGTGCGCTCGTCACCCATTACACCTACAGTGCGAACAGGAAGGAACACAGCAAATGATTGCCATACTTTGTAGTAAAGATCACATGCCTTCATCTCTTCAATGAGAATGGCATCGGCAAGACGCAAAATTTCTAAATGCTCCTTTTTGATTTCACCCATTACACGCACCCCTAAACCAGGACCGGGAAATGGTTGACGCCATACTACGTTTTTAGGCAAACCAAGTTCAGTTCCCAAAGCACGTACTTCGTCCTTAAAGAGTTCACGAAGTGGTTCCAGGAGCTTGAGCTTCATATCCTCAGGAAGACCACCTACATTGTGGTGACTCTTAATAAGGGAAGCAGGATTTCCATCGATGGAAACACTTTCGATCACGTCAGGATAAAGGGTTCCTTGTGCGAGAAAATCAACGTCTCCGATTTTTTCCACTTCTTCGTCAAAGACCTCAATAAAGGTATGACCGATAATCTTACGTTTTTGCTCTGGATCAGTAACCCCCTTGAGTGCGTTGAGGAAGCGATCCTCAGCACGAGCAATAGTAAGGTTCATATGGAAATTATCGTGGAAAAGCTTATCGACACCTTCCGCCTCGTTCAAACGGCAAAGACCGTTGTCAACAAATACGCAATGGAGCTGCTCACCAATAGCTTTGTGAATCAAAGCAGCGGCTACAGAAGAATCTACACCACCTGAAAGGCCAAGGATCACTTTCTTATCACCTACCTGCTCACGAATTTTAGCAACAGACTCATCCACATAATGTGCCATAGTCCATTCGCCTGTGCAGCCACAGATTCCATAGAGGTAGTTACGGATAATATCAATTCCTTGCTCAGAGTGGAACACTTCAGGATGGAATTGCATGCCATAGAAATTCTTTTCCGTATTCTGAATAACAGCAAAGCCTGAATTCTCTGTGGAAGCAACTGCCTCAAATCCGTCAGGTGCTTGCTCCATACGGTCACCGTGAGAATTCCAAACACGAATACCGTTACGGATATCTTTCAGAAGCGGGCTTTCCTTTTGGATGGTAAGTACACCATGACCATATTCACGATGATCACTGTGTGCCACTTTACCCCCAGGGAGGAGATATCCCATGAGCTGCAAACCATAACAAATTCCCAGCACGGGGATGCCTAAATCGAAAAGAGCCTTATCTGGATGAGGTGCTGTTTCGGCAAAAACACTACTTGGTCCACCGGAAAGAATAATACCGGTAATGCCATCTTCTTTAAGCTCACTTGCTGGCGTGCTGTAGTGATAGATCTTGGAGTACACATTCAACTCGCGAATGCGACGTGCAATTACTTGCGTGTATTGTGACCCGAAGTCGAGGACAGCGATGCTTTGTGTCATTGTTCTATGGTGCTAAAGTGGAAAGCGAGAAGATTTAGAAAAGTTATTAATGGGTGGCAAGAAAATGTACCAAGAACAGGCTTTTTGCCCTTAAACCTGTTCTTTTCAGAGATTAAAATTTTAAGCGTCCATTACGGAAGTTACATTTTGGACAATCACAAACCTCTTTTGGATTTTTGGACTCATAGAGATGTCCACAGCGCACACAGTAGTAAACATGGCTAATTCGCTGCTTGTCATAGAGACGGCTATCTCTGCGGTCATAATACAGCCAAAGCAAAAAGATCGTCGAAAGACCTCCGCTGAGAAAGAGAATAACCAACACCTCTAAGTTAAATTCCATAATGATTAATTATAGGCACAATATCGTGTTCTGTAAACAAGTTGACGCGCGTGGTTCGAAACCAGGCGCGTCAACGTAGTAAAGAGGTTGTAGCCTAACTTAGGCTTCAGCTTCTGCAGTTGCTTCTTCAGTAACCGGTGCAGCTTTTTCTACAGGAGTTTCTTCCTTCTTCTCAACCTTCTTGCGACGCTTGGCGTAGCCTTCATCGTCAGCAGCAATTAGGCAGATAAGAGCCATTTCAGCGGCATCCCCCACACGGGCACCTAACTTGTAGATACGTGTGTAACCACCTGGACGGCTTGTAAATTCGCTTACACGCTCCTTGAAGAGCATATTGACGGCTTCCTTGTCGCGAATACGGGCGAGAGCCAAACGACGCAGGTGCAGTGCCTTTTCCTTAGGAGCTCCTTCAGCTTTCTTGGCTAAAGTGATGAGCTTTTCAATAAAAGGGCGGAGAGCTTTGGCTTTAGGAAACGTAGTCTCGATACGGCCGTGCTTGATAAGAGCCATTGCGAGATTCGCCATTAAGGCTTCGCGGTGCTCCTTCTTACGACCGAGTTGATGACGGTGCTTTAAATGTCTCATTTTTTAAAGTATCAGTAGTGCCGTTGAACTAAGCGGCGGGTTAAAGTTCGCTACGGTTTTCCAAGAGGCGCTCATCAATCTTCATACCAAGGGACAGACCGAGCTGTTCCAACTTAGCTTTGATTTCATTGAGCGATTTCTTACCGAAGTTACGGTATTTCAACATTTCCTGCTCACTCTTCATAGCCAATTCACCAACAGTGGTAATATTAGCATTATTCAAGCAGTTTGCAGCACGCACAGACAGCTCAATTTCATTAACAGACATATTGAGAAGCTTACGTAGCTTATTTTGTTCTTCCGAAACTTCAGCCTGCTCGGATTCAAATTCGACACTTTCATCGCTAACATTGTCAAAGACATCAAGATGATGCTTCACGATAGCAGCAGATTGCTTTAAAGCCTCGTCAGGAGTGATACGCCCGTCAGTGGTAATTTCCAGGATGAGCTTATCGTAGTCAGTCATTTGGCCAACACGTGTGCTTTCCACAGCGTATTTAACCAAAGAAACCGGACTGAAGAGGGAATCAATAGCAATAACACCGATTGGCTGATCAGGAGTTTTGTTGTCCTCACCAGGCACATATCCACGACCGCTCTTGACTTCAAGCTCGGCGAAGAAATGCATTTCCTTATCGAGTGTGCAAATGACCTGCTCCGGGTTAATGATCTCAAAAGCGGGATCACCGGAAATATCAGCAGCCGTTACAGTACCCTCTTTGGTTACGTCGATATACAGTTTTGCGGGTTCGCGCTTTTCGCTGCAGATCAAAACCTTTTTGAGGTTTAAAACGATATCGGTAACATCTTCTACTACGTCTGCGATACTTTGGAATTCATGCTGAACACCTTCAATCTTCACAGAGGAGATTGCGGTACCTTCAATAGAACTCAAGAGTACTCGACGCAAGCTATTGCCGATCGTGTGACCGTAACCTGTTTCAAAAGGTTCGGCGGTATATTTGGCATATGTATCCGTTGCCGTCTCTTCATCTTTTACGAGACGGTTTGGTAGCTGAAATTTTCCAAGTCGAATGGCCATTCTTCGTGCTAAAATTATTTGGGTTAGCGACTAATTATCGATTGAACGAGCAGGACGCAAGTTCACCGTTTAGGTGTTACTAGCGGCTGTAGAATTCAACAATGAGCTGAACATTGACGACCGATTCGAGATCGTCTGCGGTCGGCAGGCGGTTGATTGTTGCTTTAAGGGCATCATCAACACGAGTAATCCATAGAGGAACGGTACGCATGCGTGATTCTTCCATAGCTACTGTTGCAAGCTGACGGCTATTAGGGCTTGCCTTGACTTCGATTTCATCACCAGCACTAACCTGATATGATGGAATGTCTACCTTGTGACCATTGACGACGATGTGTCCGTGGTTCACCATTTGACGAGCCTGACGGCGTGTCTTAGCAAATCCTGTGCTGTAAACAATGCTATCCAAACGTGTTTCAAGCATTTGTAAGAAAATGTCACCGGTAACACCGCGCTTGTTCTTAGCCTTTTCAAAGGTAGCACGGAACTGCTTTTCAGTCATTCCGAACATCAAACGAAGCTTTTGCTTTTCGTTCAACCCAATGGAATAGGTTGACATCTTACGACGCAAACGTGGGCCATGTGCACCTGGAGGATATGGCTTGTTTTCATAAGCCTTAGTAGCCGGGAACAAAGCCATGCCGAAGCGGCGGTTAATACGTGTTGTTGGTCCTGTATAACGAGCCATTGTCTAAATCTTTCTTAAAAAGTGAATGTTGCAGATTATACTCGACGACGTTTTGGTGGACGGCATCCGTTATGTGGAACAGGTGTCACATCAGTGATGCTCGTAACAGTCAAGCCGAGAGCCTGCAAAGCACGAACTGCGGAGTCACGACCGAGGCCCGGGCCTTTAACGCGCACGTCAACTTCCTTAAGACCGTGGCTCATGGCAACACGACCTGCGTCCTGCGTAACAACCTGAGCTGCATAGGCAGTGGACTTACGGGAACCGCGGAAGTTCATCTTACCGGCACTACTCCAGGAAATAACATTTCCCTGGCGGTCGGAGAAAGTAACCTTGGTGTTATTAAATGTAGCCAAAATATGAACTACACCAGCAGTAATATTCTTACTACCTTTGGCTTTACGGATAGCAACGTCTCCCATGTCGCTCTTCAGCAGGTCTGCTGCTGTTGGCTGACTAGGACGCTTCTCCTCAGTTTCTTCTGGCTTAGTCTCCTCAGTTACAGGAGCTTGCGCTTTCTTTTCTTCTTCGCTCATATGTTCTGTAGAATGTTCCTACACTCTAGTTACGGTTATAATCAAATAAGTTAATAGTTAAGTAAATAACAAATGTTATTTCTTCTTACCGGGGATAGACTTTGCCTTACCCTTACGAGTGCGGGCATTTGTCTTTGTGCGCTGACCACGCGCGGGTAATCCACGGCGATGGCGCATTCCGCGATAGCTCTGAACTGCCATCAAACGCTTAATATTCCCGGTTACTTCACGACGAAGGTCACCTTCTGTACGAATACCGCGCTCGATGATAATTTCAGCGATTTTGTTAATTTCCTCTTCTGAGAGGTCACTTGCACGGCGATTCTCGTCAAGACCGGAAGCTTCTACGATCTCTTGGGCCAATGTTGGGCCAATGCCATAGATATAACGAAGCGCGTATGGGAGCTTCTTATTGCCTGGAATGTCAACGGCTAAGATACGTGGCATGTTTTTACCTGTTCTTTGTTAGTAGATTAATTAAATTTTGGCGAGAGGTGCCGAAATAGGAAAAATTTTGTGAAATGACGTGTTTTCACAAAATTGTCAACACTTGTTGTAAGTTTCTGCTATTTAACTTATTTCAGCTTACTCTCCGGTATGGTTAGAATTTCCGGTCCGTCCGGTGTAATTAGGACCGTATGTTCATGGTGTGCACTCCAACTTCCGTCACGGGTTGTTGCCGTCCATCCATCAGAAAGCACTTGTGTGGCAGCATTACCCAGAGTTACCATCGGCTCTATACAGAAAATCATTCCTGCAGCCAATCGCGGACCTGTGCTTTTGCGACCAAAATTGGGAATTTGAGGTTCCTCATGCATACTACGTCCGACTCCGTGACCTACAAACTCGCGAACAATCCCAAGTTTGTTTGAATCTAAATGACGCTGCACAGCATGAGAAATATCACCCACACGCTTTCCCTTGCGTGCGTGGTTAAATCCTTTTTCAAAAGCTTCCTCCGTGCAAGTGATCAATCGATCAATTTCAGGAGCTACTTTTCCTACTCTTACAGTTCGAGCATTATCCCCGACCCATCCATTATACACAATGGCTACATCCACTGTCACAATATCTCCTTCCTGCAAAACTCGTTCGAGTTTACCAATTCCGTGAACAATCTCATCATTCACAGAAAGGCAGGTATAGGATGGATATGGAACCATGCTACCAGCACGGTAGTTATAACAGGCACTTACAGCACCCATTTCTTCCATGACTTTACGACCATACTGATCCAAGTCATAGGTATTGATACCAGGCTCTACGATTTGAGCCATACGATCCAACACAGTTGCCGCAACAACACATGCTTCGCGCATTCTCTTAATATCATCGCCTCTTTTTATAGGTATCATTCTTAAAAATCCAATCCAAGTAATGTCTTACTTACCGAAGACATACATATTTACTCCCCATGCAGCCAAACCAACGACAAGCATGATTAAAATCCAGAACCACAGTTTGCTGGCTTTTTCTATACCTGTAGTGTCGAGCATCTTATGAGCGCGGGAGTTAGCGCGATTTCTGTTACGACCTTTACGGGTAAAGCCATCGTAATGACGCTGTAGTAAAAATGTTTCAACCTGACGAAGGAAGTCTAGAAGAACACCTACAACGATGAGCATACCTGTGCCACCAAAGAACTGAGCAATACGATAGTTAATCCCCATTTTATAAAGCAACACATCAGGGAACACCGCAATAACCAAAAGGAAGATCGAGCCTACCAAGGTTAAACGAGTCATCGTAAAGTCAAGGAAACGGGCAGTTGGTTCACCAGGACGAACCCCTGGGATATAACCACCGTTTTTCTTTAGATCATCTGCAATCTGAACAGGCTTAAACATCAAAGATACCCAGACATAGCTGAGAACAAAAATAAGCCCACCAAAGATGACATAATAACCAATATGTCCGCGCTGAGCTGACAGACCGACATCCAGCATAAAGTCTAGATTGAAGGCAGAACCAACCCAAGAGAAAATTTGTTGGAAGAAGAGCAATACAGCACTGGCAAAGATAACCGGCATAACACCAGCGTAGTTAATCTTCAAAGGCAGGAAGCTGCTTCCACCACCATATACTTTACGACCAACAACACGCTTTGCATGTTGCACAGGAATCTTACGGGTAGCTTCTGTTACCATAATAATCCCGCAGATAACTGCGAAGAATAGGATCAACATGACAATCCCTTGAGCCAACCCCATGCTGCTATCTGCACCTACCGGAGCGTTAAATTGTTGATACAACAAAGAAACAGCACCTGGAAGGTCAGCCAAAATACCAACAGTAATAAGAATCGAAATACCGTTTCCTATACCACGTTGAGTAATTTGTTCACCAATCCACATCAAAAGGATTGTTCCCGCAGTCAACAGGACGGTACTGGTCAAAAGGAACCAGGAATTGCTCAAAAGAACAATACTACCATAAGTCTGAATATCATATCCCTGGAACAAACGACCTGGGTTTTCCAACGTCAAAATAAGCAAAGCTCCCTGAATAACACAAATCGCTACGGTTGCGTAGCGAGTGTATTGATTGAGCTTCTGTCTGCCCACCTCGCCTTCCTTTTGAAGACGTGCCAGAGATGGAACTACCGGCGTCAACAATTGGAAGACGATGGAGGCGGAAATGTAGGGCATGATGCCCAACGCAAAGACGGCACCTTTGAGCAAAGCACCCCCCGTAAACATGTTGTAAAGTCCAAGAAGGCCACTGCTTCCATTTGACTGTGCTGCAAAGAAATCTTGCAACGGTTGCGGATCAAGACCGGGCAGAGGCACATTGGCACCTACACGAGCAATGAAGAGCAAGAATAGTGTCTTGATAATCCGATCACGGAGATCGGGGATTTTAAAACTGTTTACAAAAGCTGAAATCATAGTGATTGGGTGCGGGGCTCAAACCGCTTACTTGGGGTTGCTTTATTCAGCGTCAGCAGCCGGGGCTTCGGTTGCTTCCAAAATAATGGCCTTACCACCTGCTTTTTCAATTTTTTCTTTAGCAGAGGCAGTAAACTTAGCTGCTGTCACATTCAAAGCTGTGGAAATTTCACCATCGCCAAGAATCTTAAGAGCTGAACCACTCTTGCGAACTAAACCTGCTTCAACGAGAACGTCAAAGTTTACATCAGTTACACCTTCGAGCTTAGCCAGTTCACCAATATTCACGATGCTGTAAACTTTCTTAAACTTGGCATTATTAAAACCACGTTTAGGCAGCTTACGATACAACGGAATATGTCCAGATTCAAAGCCAGGACGTTGACTGAAGCCTGCACGAGACTTCTGACCTTTTTGTCCGCGACCGGAAGTTTTACCGAGGCCGGATCCACGACCACGGCCTACACGTTTGATCGGACGATTTTCGCCCTCGCCTTTAACTAGATTGTGTAGACGCATAATAATATGTCTTTAAACGGTTTTGAAAATTAGTGAATTAAGCTTCGCGAATTTTCTTGATTTCTTCAGCAGTGCGAAGCTGACGAAGAGCATCAAGAGTTGCGAATACCATGGCACCTGGATTATTGGAACGCAAGCTTTTGGAAAGAACGTTCTTAATACCACATGCTTCAAGCACGGCACGAACACCGCCACCAGCGATAACACCGGTACCTTCAGATGCAGGTTGCATGAACACCTTAGCGGCACCGTGACGTGCTGTCACAGGATGCTGCAGGGTGTCACCTTTCAGCGCGACCTGTTTCATGTTCTTTCTGGCTTCATCCATTGCTTTTTGAATCGCAACCGGTACTTCACGGGCTTTGCCCTGGCCGAAGCCAACGCGACCGTTACCGTCACCAACCACTGTCAGTGCAGAGAAACCAAATACGCGACCGCCTTTTACTACTTTAGCAACGCGGCGGATACCGACTAATTTTTCAATCAAGCCATCAGAGTTGTTGGCTTGTCTTTGTTCATTCTGAGCCATGTTTCTTACCTTTTAAATTAGAACTGAAGGCCGTTTTCGCGCGCCGCATCAGCTAATGCTTTGACACGACCGTGATATCTGAAACCGCTGCGATCAAAGGCCACTTCTTTAATACCTTCTTTGGCAGCACGCTCAGCAATGATTTTACCGACGACGGTAGCCGCATCGACATTGCCAGTGTTTTTCAGATCTTTTTTGACTTCAGGATCCAAAGTTGAGGCCGAAGCAATGACTTTAGAGCTGTCGTGGGTCAGAACCTGCGCATAAATATGGCGAGGAGTTCTGTGAACTGTCAGCCGATAAACTTCGAGTTCTCTCAGTTTAGCCCGCGCTCTGGCCGCTCTACGTAAACGTGAAATTTTCTTATCCATTTTTCAGCCTAACTATTTTTTCTTAGCTTCTTTACGAGCAACATGCTCATCGGCATAACGGACACCTTTGCCTTTGTAAGGCTCTGGTTCGCGATATGCGCGGATGTCTGCTGCCACCTGACCGACAACCTGTTTGTCAGCACCTGAAACAACGATTTCAGTCTGGCTTGGTGTTTCAACGGTAATACCTTCAGGCACTTCGTACTGAACCGGATGGGAAAAACCCAGTGTCAGGTCCAGTTTGTTGCCTTGTGCTTTAGCACGGTAACCCACACCGACCAGGGCCAGTTTCTTCTGGAAGCCCTCGGTAACGCCGATAACCATGTTGTTCAGCAGGGCACGAGTCGTACCTGCCAGGGCAACAGCGGCCTGTGATTCAATTTTGGCAGAAGTTTTCAGTGCAGAATCTTCCTGTGCAACCTGTACATCAGGATGGATTGCACGTGACAGCGTGCCTTTTTTACCTTTAACGGTGATTTCACTGTCGCTCAGAGAAATTTCCACACCTGCTGGAATTTCGACTGGCGCATTTGCAATACGTGACATTTTACAATCTCCAATAAATCAGGCTTAGCTCACTGCGCACAGCACTTCACCGCCCTGACCCAGGGCGCGTGCTTTGCGGTCGGCCATCACGCCTTTTGATGTAGACACAATCGCTACACCCAGACCGCCGATGATACGTGGCAGGTCATTGGCTGATTTGTAAACACGCAGACCGGGACGGCTGACGCGGTTAATTTCAGAAATAACCGGTTTACCCTCGAAATATTTCAGGGTAATAGTCAGCGTTGCTTTGCTGTCTGCTTCGGTGACATTGAATGCAGTGATATAGCCTTCTTCTTCCAATACCTTGGCGATGTTGACCTTCACTTTAGAGGAAGGCATAGCAACTTCGGCTTTGTTCGCCTGTTGGGCATTGCGAATGCGTGTCAGCATATCTGCAATTGGATCTGTCATACTCATCTATCTAGCTCCACTATTCAGGCTGGTAATTACCAACTGGCCATTACCAGACCAGGGATGTCGCCTTTCATTGCATGTTCGCGCAGTTTGTTACGAGACAAACCGAATTTGCGGAAATAGCCATGCGGACGACCTGTCAGTTCACAACGGTTTCTCAGACGCGTTGGACTGGAGTTACGTGGCAGCGAGTGGAATTTCTTCGCCGCTGCTTCACGCTGTTCTGCAGACAGCGACATATCCAGCATTTGCTTTTTCAATTCTTCACGCTTCGCAGCGTATTTTTTAACCAGTTTTGCCCGCTTGATTTCGCGGTTAACCATGCAACGTTTAGCCATAACTTATTCCATCCAAATGTTTATTTTCTAAAAGGAAACTTGAACGCAGTCAACAAAGCGCGGGACTCTTCTGCGTTGTTGGCAGAAGTGGTAATGGTGATATCCATACCACGCAGCTTGTCGATTCTGTCGTATTCAATCTCGGGGAAGATAATTTGCTCTTTAATCCCCATGCTGTAGTTTCCTTGGCCGTCAAACGATTTAGGATTGAGGCCACGAAAATCCCGAATACGTGGAATGGAAATGGTAATCAGGCGATCCAGAAAGTCATACATGCGTTCTTTGCGCAGTGTGACTTTACAACCAATCGGCCAACCTTCACGCACCTTGAAGCCGGCAACTGACTTGCGTGCTTTGGTTACAACAGGTTTCTGACCGGCAATCTTCTCCATGTCAGCCATTGCGTTTTCCAGCACTTTCTTGTCAGTCAACGCTTCACCTACACCCATATTAATGGTGATTTTGGTAATGCGAGGCACTTCCATTACTGATTTGTAGTTAAACTGGTCTTGCAGTTGTTTAACTACAGTTTCACGATAATAATCTTTTAATCTGCTCACTGTTCTCTACCTAATACGAAGCTCAAGCGCTTACAACTTCGCCATTTGATTTGAAGACGCGAACCTTCTTGCCATCTTCCAGCACTTTAAACCCAACTCGGTCAGCCTTGCCTGTGGCAGGGTTAACCAGAGCCAGATTCGACCCTTCAATCGGCATTTCTTTTTCGATAATGCCACCTTGTTGACCCAACGCCGGATTCGGTTTCTGGTGTTTCTTGACCAGGTTAATGCCCTGAACAACAAACTTGCCACCATCGACACGGCGCTGGATTTCACCTTGCTTACCGCGATCTTTACCTGTCAGAACGACAACTTGATCGCCTTTTTTTAACTTTTCCATCCTCAGCGCTCCCTTACAGTACTTCTGGTGCCAAAGAAATAATTTTCATGAACTTTTCACTACGCAGTTCACGGGTAACCGGACCAAAAATACGGGTACCAATCGGTTGATGTGCCTGGTTCAGCAGTACGGCAGCGTTTTCATCAAAACGAATCAGAGAACCGTCAGGGCGACGAACGCCTTTACGGGTTCTGACGATAACCGCATTGTGAACGGTACCTTTTTTCACTTTACCGCGCGGCGCCGCTTCTTTAATGGTGACTTTGATGATGTCACCGATGCCGGCATAACGCTTGTGTGAACCGCCTAAAACTTTGATGCACTCTACACGTCTGGCACCGCTGTTATCGGCCACTTCAAGACTACTTTGCATTTGAATCATGGTCTAAACTCCAAACTGTACAGGTGCTTATTTCGCACGCTCGATAATTTCGACCAACTTCCAGCACTTAGTCTTAGACAGTGGGCGAGTTGAGGCGACACTAACGGTATCACCAATGTTGCATTCATTGTTTTCGTCATGAACATGCAACTTGGTAGAACGTTTGACATATTTTTTATAGATCGGATGGGCGACACGACGTTCAATCAGAACGGTAATCGACTTATCCATCTTGTCACTAATGACACGACCGGTTAACGAACGTGCTGTACTTTGCTGATCACTCATTTCCGTGCCCTATCTATTTCTCGTTCAATACAGTCTTGATGCGTGCAATGTCACGACGTACACGTTTCATTTCGCTGTTACGTGTCAATTGACCAGTAGCGTTTTGCATCCGCAGATTAAACTGTTCTTTGTGAAGCTCTTCCAGTTCTTTGGTCAGATCTTCAGCTGATTTTTGTCTGATTTCGCTCGCTTTCATTACAGTATCGCCCGCGTTACAAATGTGGTTTTAACGGGAAGTTTTGCTGCCGCCAGACGGAAAGCTTCACGTGCGACGTCTTCAGCAACACCTTCCATTTCGTAGAGCATGCGACCTGGTTGCACATTGGCTACCCAGTACTCGACATTACCCTTACCTTTACCTTGACGAACTTCCAGTGGTTTGCTGGAAATCGGCTTGTCAGGAAACACACGAATCCAGATTTTACCGCCACGTTTAATGTGACGAGTCATGGCACGACGAGCCGCCTCGATTTGGCGTGCAGTAATGCGACCGCGCTCCAGAGATTTCAGGCCGTATTCACCGAAGCTCACTTTA
>ENA-ORCX01000419-ORCX01000419.1-marine-metagenome-genome-assembly--contig:-NODE-419-length-16305-cov-2.299914_pt1 | contig 16305 bp, 19 predicted proteins | sample MGYA00248630_ERZ508518 | MGnify/ENA primary metagenome ERZ508518 (study PRJEB26188, sample SAMN06268768) | marine metagenome | isolation source: Bioluminescent Bay, La Paraguera, Puerto Rico | place...
TTCTGTAGATACTCAGAGCACCACACCTTGTAATCCCAACAACAGTACTGTAAACGCCTGCACCGATAGCCCCAATATAGCCGCAGTAGCAAATGACCCAACGGATGAAAAAGGGGTCTTTAGGTATAACAACAGTGTTAGTGGAGATATTGAGATCGTCAGTACAATTGCAGTCTCAAACAGTGGTGTGGTATCAGAGCCAGGTATTGATCCAGGAGACGATAGTACAGCATCATTAGTTGCAACCTATGACAGGTCCTTTGGTGCAGGCCCCCCTCCCAATGTAAGGAGTGTACAGATGGCAAGTATTTCAGACTTTACATGTGCACCTGGATGGACAGTGGGTAGTGGTAAAAATGCAGTTACCTACAACCTAGTATCAGAAAATATTACAAATTGGCCAGCAATTACTCTGAGTTGCTCACCTTCCTCAGGTAATACAAACACATGCGAAAATTACCCTTCTGACCAGACAAATGTCACTGTAACAGCAGCACTCAATGCAGCTGCGCTGTCCTGTTCATATACGAATTCCATGACTTACTCATGTGGGTCATTAACAGGATTGTCAGGTGGTAATAGATTAAACGTTAACGGAACATACTCTTGCTCTGTCTCTGGTACACAGACTAATAGTGGACTTTCCTGTCAGCTGGTATGTAACTAGATTCTTATAGTCTCTATGAGTCTTTAGAACTTATGAATATAGTTATTGAATGTTTATTTAATGGTGTGATTCTGCGTACCATGATGGGCGATTTTAATCGCGCCCATCATGGCTGCGATTCTGCCAGTTTCTTCCCAGTCCTTACCATGCATGATGCCGTGTAAAAGTCCCGCACGATAGGCATCGCCACAACCTGTCGGATCTACGACGGCCTCTGCTTTCTGGCAGGGGATTTCGATTTTTTTACCCTCGGTGAAGATATGGGAGCCCTGTGCACCGCGGGTGATAATCAACGCTTCCACCTGGCGGGCGATTTCCTCTTCCGGCAGGCCGGTACGGTCCATAAATAACTGGGCTTCGTAATCATTGAGCGCAATGTAGGTGGCCTGTTCGGCAAACTGCATGAGCTCATCACCGTTGAACATTGGCAGGCCCTGACCCGGATCGAATATGAATGGAATGTCGGCCTGTTTCAGTTGCTGGGCGTGTTGCACCATGCCGTCACGACCATCCGGGGCGACGATCGCCAGTTTGATATTGTCAGCTTCAGAGATGTGCGTTTCATGCGCCAGGTTCATCGCACCGGGATGGAAGGCCGTAATCTGGTTGTCATCCATATCGGTGGTGATGAAAGCCTGAGCGGTGTAATGACCTTCTTTCACATGAACATGTTTGCGACTGATGCCTTGCTGGTCCATCCAGTCGGCGTATGGGCCAAAGTCAGTACCGACGGTGCCCATGGGAACCGGTTCATCACCAAGCAACTTGAGGTTGTAGGCAATATTACCGGCACAGCCACCGAACTCTTTACGCAGCTCTGGAACCAGAAAAGCGACGTTCAGCATATGTACCTTATCCGGCAGGATATGGTTCTTGAACTGGTCCGGGAAAACCATAATGCTGTCATAGGCGAAAGAGCCACAGATCAAAGCTGACATAATCTTACCTTTGTTGAATTTCGAGTTGTTCAGTTGAGGCGCTCAGACTGAGCTTGCCGTTCAAAAAATCTTCCAGCTGTTGTCCAACGATTTCATGGCGCCAGCCCTGTTGAAGTGATGTATCCTCGCCTCTGACCAGGGCTTCAACATCTTTGCGACTGGCCACAGCAGCTGGCGTAATATTCTGTTCGTCACAGCGCTGACGAAGTAAGGCCATCAGGGCATCAACGACGGCATCCTGCTGGTTGCTTAATGGGGTTGGGCGTTTGATCACTGGCCATTCAGCTTTCGGTATAGCTTTACCTTTTTCAATCGCTTCCAGAATGGCTTTACCGTGGCGATCAATATCTCTTTGCTCCATGCCCCGGATCTTCTTCATAGCCTCAGTTGATGCAGGCGCAAATCGGGCCAAATCCAGCATCACATCATCTTTCAACACCCATCTTCTGGGCAGATTGTGTTTGACAGCGCGTTGTTCGCGCCAGGCGCCGAGTTGTTGTAATACTGCGAGCTGAGCAGGCTTCAGGCGACCAGCGCCTTTGATTCGTAGCCAGCTCTTGTTGGGATCTTCCTGGTAGGTTTTAACCGCAGATAAAGCCGCAAACTCTTCTTTCAGCCAGCTTCTGCGACCGGTCTCAGTCAGCTTGTCATTCAGTTGATGGTAGAGAGAACGAAGATATCGAACATCGTCAGCAGCATATTCGAGTTGTTCCGATGATAAGGGTCTTTGACGCCAGTCGGTTCGCGCATGGGCCTTATCCAGATCTACATTCAGGCATTGCTTGACCAGATTACCGTAGCCGATCTGATCACCATAACCGAGAACTGTCGCCGCGAGTTGGGTATCAAAGACATGTGCTGGAAGGCTGTCGCGCAGCAGAAAAAATAATTCCAGATCCTGGCGCGCGGCATGAAACACCAGGGTCATGTTCTCGCGGTAAAAAAGATCAAGCAGGGGAGTGAGATCATCAACAGCCAGGGGATCAACGCAGGCGATGATGTCATCATTGGCAACCTGAATCAGGCACAGCTCTGGGTAGTAAGTCTTCTCACGGTGAAACTCGGTATCAACGGCAAGCCATTGACTGCCGGCAAGCTGCTGACATAAGTCTGACAGGCTCTGGCTGTTGTCGACGTACTGAATGGTCATTTACTGCGCTCTGCAAAAGGGACACAGTATAGCCAGTTTAAGTATCAATTCATAACCCGGCTCATTGCCACCACATCGTTGATGGCTGAGACGACGACTCCAGGTTCCTCAAGGTGAATATCATGACCACTGTGTTTGGCGAATATCTGCTGGCTGATGGGCGACAGTTTCCACAGATCGTGCTGCAGACGCATCCACACCTTTTCGCGTGATTCAGCAGCCTCGCTGCCCATCCACTCGGAACGACCCCGGCTGATAACAATAAGTGGGACTTTGGGCATATCGTTGTACTGTTTGACCTGCTTAGCGCTTTCATAGAGAGAGGATATCTCAGCCCTTGCCGCATGGAAGGCGCGCTCTCTTAGCACACGGTGTTTATTCAGAACCGATTCGGAGTCCTCAAATTTGGGCAGCACCAGGATATTCCCCTTCCTGTCAAAATGTTTCGGCAGTTTGATATCCAGAATTTCATATTGCTCTTCATGTGACGCATCAACCAGCACCATACCTGCGATTTTGCCCGGGTTCTGAGCAGCAAAAACCCTAATGTTATAGCCGCCGAAAGAGTGACCCACTAAAACATACGGGCCGGGGATATTGGCTTTCTGGGTAAGCTTTTCTATTTCATGTGAAATGCGAAGGCTGTTACGAGGCTGCGGGCCGGCATCGCTCCAGCCATAGCCGGGTCTGTCAAATACGCAGACACGGGTTTCTACTGCCGTGCGGTTCTGAATCTCAAACCAGTCAGTGGAATCATCACCCAGCCCAGCATCAATAATCACAGTGGGTTCGCCCTGCCCGCGGCAAAGCATGTGTATGCTGTAGCCACCCACATCGTAGCGTTTCCCCGGTATTGGTGGGAACTGGTTGGCTTTGGCCGAATTGAGCAGTACTGCCGTGAAGATAAACAGCAGCAACTGAAGGGTTTTGATGGGCATACCTGAACTCCGAACATGCTTACATGGGTAAGAGTTATCCCTTGCAGGTGAAGTTCCTGTGAAGCCAGGTTATCTATTGATTTAGCGGGAAATTATGGCCTCAACGTCCGCCTGGCTGAAAGGCCAGTCCAGCTCAGTCTCATCTGGAAATTGCACTACCGGAATACGTATGCCATAGCGCGCCACGAGATCATCATCATCGCCTATTTCCCGCAGGCTGATTTCCAGAGGTTGTTTGTCTGCGATATCAAGCAACAATTCATGCGCCTGCTCACAGAGATGACAGCCTTGAGTGGTAAACAAAATAATGTGCATCATTTTTCCAGTAAACGGGGCATCAACTCGACGAAGTTACAGGGTTTGTGTCGTTTATCCAGTTGCTCATGGAGAATCTCGTCCCAGCCGGTGCGGCAGGCGCCTGATGAACCCGGTAGGCAGAAGATAAAGGTGGCATTAGCGACACCGGCGATTGCCCTTGATTGCACAGTGGAAGTCTTAATGACCTGATAGGAGAGATATCGGAACAATTCACCGAAGCCCTCAATTTCCTTATCAAATAAAACCCTGACAGCCTCCGGTGTGCCATCACGCCCGGTCAGCCCGGTGCCACCGGTCGTCACGATGGCGTTGATGTCAGGATTGGCAATCCACTGGGAAATGATAGCCCGTATCTGATAGATATCGTCTGGGACGATTTTCCGTTCAAGCACCTGATGACCGTCAGCAGTGGCTTTATCTTCAAGCACTTTACCTGAGACATCGTTGTCAAAGTTTCGACTATCGGATACTGTCAAAATAGCGATATTAACGGGTATGAATTCGGCATTCATCTATTTGCGTCTCATAAATTGTTCAGCAAACCCAGTATAGTCAGCTACATGACTAGGGTCTAGAATGCTTATTAACCATGGAGGATTCAAAATGAAAAAAATTGTATTAGCGACCTTGATTGCAACCGCGCTCAGTGGTTGTGCTGCTGATGATCCCAACAAGAGAACCAAAACCGGTGCTGCCGTCGGTGCCGCTGCCGGTGCCTTGCTGGGCTATGCAGTAGATGACGGAACAGGTGGTGTTGTCGCAGGTGCTGCGGTAGGCGCCCTGGCTGGTGCCGGTGTAGGCCGTTACATGGATAATCAACAGCGTGAGTTTGAACAGGCACTGGCAGATGAACAGGCTAGAAATGAGCTGAAAATACAGCAACTGGAAAATGAAACGCTGAAAATCGATATTGCCAGTGAAGTCTCTTTCGACTTCGACAGTGCTTCATTGAAATCGGCATTTACCCCGACCTTGAATAAAGTAGCCGATGTTTTGCAACGCTATCCCAAAACAGTAATTCATGTTGTGGGTCATACTGACAGCGTCGGTTCAGAAAGCTACAATCAACAGCTTTCAGAGCGTCGGGCTCAGTCTGTTGCCGATTACCTCGCAGCAAATGGTGTTGAACGCAGCCGTTTGTATGCCACAGGTCGTGGTGAACTTGAACCACGTGCAACGAATGAAACCGAAGCCGGCCGTCAGCTCAACCGCCGTGTTGAACTGTTTGTTAAACCGATTGTAGAAGGGCAGGAATCTGAAGCCTACCAAGCGCCGTAAACCCGTCAAAACGGCATCACATACCCCAATCGACCCGGACATCATTTATGGCCTGCACGCTGTGCAGGCCGCTCTGGATGTCCCGGTCAGCAGAATCAAAGAAATCTGGCTAGCCGCTGATCGTCAGGATCAGCGGGTTGAAGCCCTGCTGACAGCGGCCAGGGAACAGGGCATTGTGGTGCACAAAGCTGAACGGGAAACCCTCGACAAGATTGCACCTGAAGTCCAGCATCAGGGCTGTGCTGCACGCTGTAAACCGCTGGAAAGTCTGGATGAGAAGGGGTTGTTAGACCTGGTTGAAAACCTCAGCGAGCCAGCCTTTTTATTGATTCTGGACGGCGTGCAGGACCCGCATAACCTGGGCGCCTGCCTTCGTACTGCCGAAGCCGCTGGTGTGCATGCGGTAGTGGCACCCAAGGACAGAGCCTCAGGTCTCACGGCCACTGCAGTGAAAATCTCCAGCGGTGCCGCAGAACGGGTTCCATTCGCGCAGGTCACCAATCTATCCCGATTGATAAAAGATCTACAGCAATTGGGAGTGTGGCTGGTGGGCACATCCGGGGATGCGCAACAAAGCCTTTTCCAGGTCGATCTGAAAGGCCCTGTGGCGATAGTACTTGGCGCAGAAGGCAAGGGTATCCGGCGTCTCACCCGTGATAACTGTGATGAAGTCATCTATATTCCCATGCAAGGTGAAGCCGAAAGCCTCAATGTTTCGGTCGCTGCCGGGGTCTGCCTGTTTGAAGCCTATCGTCAACGCCACTTGTGAGCGGCTGAAAAAATCAAGTAAAATATTAGATTGCCTTAAGATTTTATAACTTAAAGCAAAACTCCTTGCTTTATGGTTCGACCATAAAGCTGTTTAAACCGTGAGGAGCTCTAATGAGACATTACGAAATCGTGTTTCTGGTCCACCCTGATCAGAGCGAGCAAGTCCCCGGCATGATCGAGCGTTACACACAAACGCTGACAAGCCAGGGCGGTACCATCCACCGTCAGGAAGACTGGGGTCGTCGCCAACTGGCTTACCCCATCAATAAAGTGCACAAAGCACACTACGTTCTGATGAATGTTGAATGCGACGTTGAGCAACTCAACGAAGTCACCACTGCATTCCGTTTCAACGATGCTGTTATCCGCCATCTTGTTGTCAACATGGACGAAGCGGTTACCGAACCGTCACCCATGATGCAAAAAGAAGAAGAGAAGAAATCAGCCTAAGGCTGCTTTGACTATTTAGGAGAATCACAATGGCTCGTTTTTTTAGACGTAGAAAATTTTGTCGCTTTACCGCTGAAGGTATTAAGCAAATCGACTACAAAGATGTCAATTTGCTGAAAAACTACATCACTGAAACAGGAAAAATCGTACCCAGCCGTATCACAGGTACCAAAGCGCGTTACCAACGCCAGCTGTCTACTTGTGTGAAGCGTGCGCGTTTCCTGGCATTGTTGCCTTACTGCGACATGCACAAGTAATACAGTTGATTCAAACACCTGATTAACGTTAGTTCATTATCATGCTGCGAGGAATTGCAGATTTTGCCATGCAGGGCAGATGGCAAGCGGGCGTTGCCGCGGCGTTGCTGTCTGCCATAGCCATGATGCTGCCGCCGCTGAATTATCTGGCGAGCGGTGTCATTGCGCTGACCACACTGCGCATGGGCCCGGGCGAGGGCGCCAAGGTCGTGACTGCCACCCTGGTGGTGTTTATGTTGCTGGCCTGGCTCTTACTGGGACAACTGTGGGTAGCGGGCTTAATACTGCTGACCAGCTGGCTGCCGGTCTTTCTGGCAACCCTGGCACTGGGCTATACCCGTTCTCTGGCAACAGCTTTGCTGGCGTCAAGCGGACTGGGTATCGTGACGGTTCTGCTGCTGCATCTACTGGTACCGGATCTGACCGGCTGGTGGCGTGGCATGATCGAACCCTTTATGGCCTCGCTCAGCGAGCAGCCTGGCTGGCAGTTGGGCCAGGATCAGACGGCTCAAATGACCGACAACCTGGCGGCTATGATGACCGGCTTGATTGCTGCCGGTGTCAGCTTTAATGCTGTTATCGGTTTGCTTATCGGCCGCGCTTGGCAGTCACAACTGTTTGAACCCGGCGCCTTTGGCAGTGAGTTCAGAGAACTGCAGCTGGGTCGCCCCGCTGCGATTGTGACCGCAGTCTTGATGGGTCTGACATTGACACCACTCAGCGATTCGCTGACGTTGCTGGCAGACTGTTTGCCGGTGATGCTGGTGGCTTTCGGTATTCAGGGCCTGGCGATCGTACATGCGATTGTGAAGCTCAGAGAGAAAAGCAAAGCCTGGCTGGTGACAATGTATGTGCTGTTAGTGTTGATGCTGCCGCAAATGGTAATGATGCTGGCAACTTTAGGTGTTTTAGATCAGTGGTTTAATTTCCGCAAACGCTCACAAATCGAGTAACGCGGAGTTTTGAATAAGCAGTCTGACGACTGCGAATGAGGGTAGAACGATGCAAGTAATTTTGCTAGAAAAAGTTCAAAAGCTTGGTAGCCTGGGTGACGAAGTCACTGTTAAATCAGGCTATGGCCGTAACTTCCTGGTACCAACCGGTAAAGCACTGCCTGCCACCAAGCTAAACAGAGAAAAGTTCGAAGCACGTCGTGCTGAACTGGAAGCGGCTGCAGCCAAAGTACTGGCCGAAGCTGAAAACCGTAAAGCGAAACTGGTTGCTGCCGGTGACCTGAACATCATGGCAAACGCCGGTGTGGAAGGTAAACTGTTCGGTTCCATCACTGCTGCTGACATCGCTGATGCGCTGAACGCTGCCGGTGCGGAAGTAGACCGTAACGAAGTACGCCTGCCAACGGGTCCTCTGCGTCACACAGGTGAATACAACATTGATATTCAGCTGCACGCAGACGTTCTGGTTACAGTCAAAGTCGATGTGACTTCAGAAGCCGAACTGCAAGCACGCGCCGAAGCGGAAGAAGCGAGAAAAGCACGTGATGCGGCTCGTGATGAAGCAGAAGCGATTGCTAAAGCTCAAGAAGACGCTTAATGCTGATAGCTGAATGGCTCAGCTCAGTCTGAGTCATTCAGTTAAGTTTAAAGCTGAAAGCATAGGACCGGGTTTTCCCGGTCCTGTTTTCTGCTAAACTTCTCAACTCAACTCTGAGTTGTATTTTGTCTCTTTCTTAATTGGGTTTAGGTGGCACTGTGGAAGAAATCAGCTATCCAGAATCGTTCAAGGATACCGCCACAGAGGCCCTGAAAGTCCCGCCTCACTCCGTAGAAGCCGAACAGTCTGTACTGGGCGGTTTAATGCTTGATAACGGCGCCTGGGAACAGGTTGCAGATGTCCTCGTCGAGCAGGATTTCTATCGTCACGATCACCAGCTTATTTTCCGTGCGATTGCCCAGTTGATGGAGCAGTCACAGCCAGTCGATGTCATCACGCTGGCGGAATGGCATGACAAACGCGATGAACTGGATCAGGTGGGGGAACTTGCCTATCTGGGTATGCTGGCACGTAATACACCCAGTGCGGCGAATATTGCAGCCTATGCTGAAATCGTCCGGGAAAGGGCGATATTGCGACAACTGATCAAAGTCGGCAATAACATTTCCAATATGGCCTTCAAACCGGAAGGCATGACCAAGGAAGAAATGCTCGATATTGCTGAGCGCTATGTTTTTGAAATCGCCGAGAAGGGCGCCAAGCGTGGCGGCGGTTTTATTCAGGTCAAAGACGTGCTGAGCAAAGTGGTGGATCGTATCGATACCCTGTTTGAGCAGGACAGCTCAATTACCGGCCTGCCAACCGGCTTCCTAGACTTTGACGAGCAGACCTCAGGCTTGCAGCCAGCAGACCTGATTATTGTCGCCGGACGCCCCTCGATGGGTAAAACTACCTTTGCCATGAACATCGCCGAGAACGGAGCGATTCACAGTAAAAAACCGGTTGCCGTATTCAGTATGGAGATGCCCGCCGATGCGCTGGCAATGCGGATGCTGTCTTCGCTGGGTCGAATCGATCAGCATCGCCTGCGTACCGGTAAGCTTAATGATGATGACTGGCCAAGACTGACCTCAGCGATTGCCTTGCTCAATGAAGCACCGCTGTTTATTGATGATACACCGGCACTGTCGCCGACAGAATTGCGTGCCCGTGCCCGCCGTCTCAAACGCGAGCATGGTCTCAGTCTGATCGTCATTGACTACCTGCAGCTGATGCAGGGTAATGCCGGGAAGTCCAGTGAAAACAGGGCAACCGAGATTTCTGAAATATCCCGATCTCTAAAAGCCTTGGGTAAAGAATTAGAAGTGCCTGTGATTGCCTTGTCGCAGTTGAATCGCAGTCTGGAGCAACGGCCTAACAAACGACCGGTAATGTCGGATCTGCGTGAGTCTGGTGCGATTGAACAGGATGCCGACCTTATCGTCTTTATCTATCGTGATGAAGTGTATAACGAAGACTCACCAGACAAGGGTAAGGCCGAAATTATTATTGGTAAGCAGCGTAATGGTCCGATTGGCACCGTCGCACTCACGTTCCAGGGCAAATACACCCGCTTTGAAAACTTCGCGCCGAGTTATTACGACGACCAAATGGGTTACGACGGAGAATAATATTGGCGTTTCCCGTCGCTTCGATCAATTTGGCTGCCTTACGTCATAATCTCGCCCGGGTGCGTGAGTTTGCCCCTCACAGTGCGGTGATGAGCGTGATTAAGGCCGACGCCTACGGTCATGACGTTAAGGCTGTGGCAGAAGCGCTGGCAGACAGTGATGCTTTTGCCGTTGCCCGCCTCAGTGAGGGTGTTCACCTTCGTCAGCAGGGCATTGAGAAGCCTGTTGTTCTGCTTGAGGGCGTCAATGTAGAAGCTGATTTTGTTGCAGCAGCCAATTATCAACTCTCCCCTGTAATTCATCTGCATAGCCAGGTTCAGCTGTTGCAGACCATCAAATTGCCGAAGCCGTTACAGTTCAATTGGCTGATGATAGACAGTGGCATGCACCGACTCGGTATTACGCCAGAACAGGCGCCAATGGCGCTGGAATTATTAAAGGCCTCTACAAACCTGACGGATGAAATCGGCCTGATGAGTCACTTTGCCAATTCTGATCTGGTGGGGGATAGCCGAAACCAGCAACAGCTCAGCCCGATGCTGCACTTACGCGATCAAACCGGGCTTGCAGTCTGTCTGGCCAATTCGGCAGCGGTCATGTCTTTCCCTGAATCCCACCTCGACTGGGTCAGGCCGGGGCTAATGCTTTACGGCATATCACCGTTTGACGATAAGTCGGGTCCGGAGTTGGGCCTTAAACCAGTGATGCAGCTTAAAACCCAGCTTATTGCGGTTTACGATATCGAAGCTGGAGAAGAGGTGGGTTACGGCGGTGACTGGACCGCAGAAGTACCGACCCGCATCGGTGTTGCCAGTATTGGTTATGGTGATGGTTACAGTCGGCACCTTTCCAACAAATCCTTCGTATTGCTGCGTGGTCAGAAAACCCCTGTAGTCGGACGTGTCTCGATGGATACCATTTGTCTCAACCTGAATGATGTTGAGCAGGCTGTAGTTGGCGATGAAGTGACGCTGTGGGGGCTGCCGGAATTGCCGGTCGAGCAATTGGCACAACTGGCCGGAACGATACCTTATGAGCTGGTCACGGTAATCTGCCGACGCGTACAGAGGGAACTGTCAGATGGCTAAAGCAAAACGCATTTATGTCTGCAAGGAATGTGGCGCACAGACTCCGCAATGGGCTGGTCGCTGTAACGACTGCGGTGCCTGGAACAGCCTGACCGAAGAGCTTCAGGCGGGTTCATCGGCGAGCACGCAAGCCACCATTCAACGCCACACAGGCTATGCCGGTGAACAGAAAAAGCAGGTGCAGGCACTCTCCGAAGTAAAATCCGAGCAGGCGGTACGCTGGACTACCGGTTTGCCAGAACTGGATCGAGTTTTAGGTGGCGGCCTGGTGACGGGTTCTGTCGTCCTGATTGGCGGTGACCCCGGCATTGGTAAGTCCACCTTATTGCTGCAGGCAATGGCGACTATGGCCGACAGCAGCGGCATCAAGCCACTTTATATCAGCGGTGAGGAATCTCTTCAGCAAATCCGGCTGCGGGCAGAGAGATTGCAACTGGAACAGGCGCCATTGGAACTGCTGGCTGAAACCCACGCCGAGCAGATGGTGGCGACAGCCGAGCAGCGTAAGCCGCAGGTGATGGTGATTGACTCAATACAGACCGTGTTCACCGAGCAGTTACAATCAGCGCCGGGTACCGTTGCCCAGGTCCGGGAGAGCGCAGCGCAACTGGTGCGCTATGCCAAAACCAGTGGCACCACGATGATTCTGGTGGGCCATGTCACCAAACAGGGGGCTTTGGCCGGACCACGGGTACTGGAACATATGGTGGATACGGTGTTGTATTTTGAAGGCGATACCTCAACCCGTTTTCGTATCCTGCGAGCAGTGAAAAACCGCTTCGGTGCGGTGAATGAACTGGGCGTGTTCGGTATGACCGAACTGGGCCTGAAAGAAGTCAGTAATCCCTCGGCGATATTTCTATCCCGCGGTGAGGAGTCGGTACCGGGCAGTATCGTGACTGTGATCCGCGAGGGCAGCCGGCCGATGCTGGTTGAAGTGCAGGCGCTGGTCGACAGTAGTCCGCTCGGTAATCCACGCCGGGTGACGGTCGGTCTGGAACAGAATCGCCTGGCCATGTTGCTCGCCATTCTGCATCGCCATGGTGGCATTACCTGTCATGATCAGGATGTTTTCATTAATGTGGTGGGCGGCGTCAAACTGAGTGAAACCGGTGCTGACCTGGCAGTGCTGGCAGCGATTATCTCAAGCCTCAGAAACCGGGCTCTACCTCGTGACTGGGTCCTGTTTGGCGAAGTGGGTCTGACGGGGGAAATCCGTCCGGTTCAGGCTGGCGAAGAGCGGATCCGTGATGCCGGCAAACACGGCTTTACTCATGCCATCGTGCCGGCTGCCAATGCACCGCGAAAAGCGATGAAGGAGATTAAAGTGACACCGGTCCGGCATCTGTCGGAGGTCATCAACGCCCTGAGGGACGCCACCGGTTAGTTTTTATCTATCAGCGCGGAAAGTTCGCGATGTAACAGGCCTTCATCTCCGAGATTGAGTTCCATCAGCCGTTTCAAATGGGTGATGCTATCCAGATCAATTTCGCGTGACTCAAAACCGATAGAATCGTCATCAACATGAGCGACGGTGGCATGCATCTCAATCACCACTTCGCCCTGCTGCAACAGTAAGTCGACCACACAGGCCTGGCCGAGTCGAGCCTGCCACTGACCCGGTTTGATGATCAGCAGGCCTTTGAGTGAGATATCCAGGACTGTGCAGTTGAGAAATTCATCACCGTCTTCGGTATTGATATGGGCGACAGCGTCAAATGGAATGCGGCTGAAACGGCGTCTATCCTGTGCTGCGTTATCGGTCATCTTATCCACTCCCCGTAAGCCTGATTTGATACTATCACTGTTTTCATCACAGGAGTAAGTCATGCTGTGGGTCAAAGCATTCCATCTGATCTTTATCGTTACCTGGTTTTCAGCCCTGTTTTACCTGCCAAGGTTGTTTGTCTATCACGCGCTTTGTGACGATGAAGCCGGCAACGCCCGTTTTAAGGTCATGGAGCGTAAACTCTACCGCGGGATCATGACGCCGAGTGCGATTCTGACCCTGGTGTTCGGTCTCTGGCTGCTGAGTTTTTACTCACTGGAGCAGATTGCCTCCATGGGCTGGCTGCACGCGAAGCTGACGCTGGTGATACTGCTGTTTGCCTATCATGGTATCTGTGGTCGGATGCTCAAGCAGTTCGCCGCTGATACTAATCAGCGCAGTCATCGCTTTTACCGCTGGTTTAATGAGTTCCCGGTGTTGCTATTGATTGCCATCATTATTCTGGCTGTCGTGAGACCGTTCTGATAAACATAAAAAAGGCTCCCGAAGGAGCCTTTTTTGTTTCAGTGTATTGAAGCTTAATCTGTATATTCAAAGATTTTTACCACTCGCTGTACGCCGGCGGTATTCGTCACTAGATTCACCGCCTGTTGGGCTTCGGAGCGGCTGACCAGTCCCAGCAAGTAGACAATGCCCCTCTCTGTCACGACCTTGATATGGAAAGGATCGATGCGCTCATCAGTGGCCATCTTGGCTTTGATCTTGGAGGTGATCCAGGTATCGGTGCTGCGTGAGGGCAGGGCGCTGGGCGCGGCGATAGCCAGTTCATTATGAATACGTCTGACCTTGGGGATCTGCTTCACTTCCACGGTGGCTTTTTGCTTGAGTGATTCGCTCGGGGTTTCACCGGTCAGCAAAACAACACCATTGAAGCTGGTGACGTTAATATGACTCTGATCGTAAATTTCCTTGTTGTTGAACAAGGCATAGGCTGCTTTAAACTCAATACCCTGATCGTCAATGACGGTACCGGTGGTGCGACGATCGTAGGCCACGGCAGCACCGGTGGCGGCACCACCGACTACAGCAGGCGCACAACCCTGAATTAACAGGACAGGGACAGCCAGCCAGGCAAGGCGTTTTAACTTATTCATACTGAGCAATCCTCACTAAAAAAAATGTGTTGTTGTTTGGCCTTGAATAGACCTGTTTATCTCAAGCTTGTTCAAAGGCGTTTTGTATCCATTGCATTCGATAACCGTTCCCTGCAGGGCTGACGCCGACAACATCAAAGCGGCAACTGTCATGCTGGCCCCGGTGTTGTTGTAAAAAAAGCTCGGCAGTGTGGATCAGCCTCGACTGCTTAGTCCGGTTTACCGTTTCTGCCGCAGTGCCGAAAGCAGCACTCTGGCGAAAACGTACCTCTATAAAGACCAGCACACTACCATGCTGCATGATGAGGTCAATCTCACCGCCGCGGCTGTGATAGTTTCGGGTCAGCAGTTTCAATCCCTGCTGCTGCAGGGAGCGGCAGACCGCGGTTTCTACTTTTGTGCCCTTATCCCTGGCAAATAACATATCACTGCAGGCGCTGTAAGCTGCCTTGTTTGAACTGACCCCAGCGCATTTCACGTTCCACCTGACCTGTCTCATTAACAGACAGATCGCCGGTAGCACCCTGATAAACCTGTTCCGGCTCACGGCTTAATTGATTAAGTTCAGGAATCAAACGATAAGCATCCACACCCATGGCATAGAGTCTCAACAGACCACCGGGGTTGCCACCAGTTTGTGTCTGAACGGCCTGAAAAGCCTCATCCTGATTCATTTCAGTGGCAAACATCCAGGGAATATCAGTGATAACAAGATCATTTAAATCGATATCCTGCTGGGGATCGGGCTGGCCGCTGTAAGCATGTGAAGTGGCTATCAGAGGCAGGTTACCGCTCCGATGGAATTTCAGCTGTGGCACCAGTTGCCGGGCTTTAAGTGGTCTCGCAACCAGAAACAGGAAGTCGATATCCTGACGACGTCGGGGTTCAAACTCCATCGAGCGACCCAATACACTTTTCAGGGCACGGTAACGTTGTTCACTGACATCCAGACCCATCAGCGGGATCAAAGTGTCACGGAAATCATTCTGTGATTCGTTGTAGCTGGCTACCGAGATAATGTTGCCACCCTGATCCTGCCAGCTTTGAGTAAAGGCACTGGCCACGCGGTCACCCCAGTCCCCCTGTGGTGCCAGAATCACAGCATGCTGATAGCCCTGGCGGCGGGCAAAATCCGCGACTGCCATCGCGTCATCTTCCGGAGCCAGACCGAACTGGAAAAGATTGGGGCGGTGAAGACTGGCATCAATACGGTTGAGCGCCAGTACTGGCACCGGTAATTCAGTTTGCTTTGCCAGTGCCTCTACAGAAGCTTTTTGCAATGGACCAATCACCACGCCGGCACCACGGGAGATGGCTTCCTGATAGAGCTGACCCACATTGCTGCGTCCGGAATAAGGATCGGTTTCGACATCGAGGAAATGCAGTCTGCTATTGGCACCGCCGGCATAGTGTGCGGCGATAATACCCTGTTTAATCGCTTTGGCTGCTTCTACGAAAGGGCCATCTGCAGGCAGCATCACTGCAATATCACTAATCTGTTCAGGCAGGCGGGCGGCCGTGGTTTTGATACTGTCTTTGTAGAGACTGGGATCAGCCGGATGATTGGGATGGCTGCGACGCCAGTCTTCCAGCGCGACTTCCAGAGTTTCCAGGTTGTCCTGATAGGCCTTTATGGCATAAGCAAGGGCAAACCAGCCACTGTCATCAGCAGGCGAATAGCCTGGATTGTATAAATCCAGAGCCTGCGGTTTCATCTGCATCAGAGCTTGCCACAAGGTTTCCCGGTTTTGTTCGATCGCTGCTTCATCGCTTAGCAGTTTTTCCAACTGTAGGTGGCTATTCGCTTTTTCCAGCCAATTACTGGTCAGGGTGTAGGCATCAGAACGAAGTTGCAGCAGTTTAACTCTGTCATCAGCACTAAGACTGCTGGCATCGATATCAGCCAAAGCTGCCACAGCGGCCTCGCCCTGACTATTGTAGAGAGCAATTTCTGCCGCGAGCACCGAGGCATTAAAGCGCTTGTTCTCACTCAGTATTTGTTTATTAACCTGCTGAAGTGCCGAATCAGCCTGCTCAACCTGTCCGCTTTGCCAGAACAGTTCTCCTGCTCGCAGAAAATAGAGTGACTGGCGTTCGCCTTCGTGTTTGGCTGCCAACTGCAGATATTCTTCAGCGGCTTGCTGATACTGACCCTCAGTTTCTGCCGGTACTGTTTCTATCTGCGTGGGCTGGGCTTTGCCAAGGGGGCCTTGAACAGGCTGGCAGGCGGTCAGAAGCAGAAGAACAAGGGTAGGTAACAGCAACAAGCGTGTGAAGGGCATATCCGGTGTCTGTGTTGTTATCATGGAAGCATCATCTTACCTGTTCGCGTATATTACGACCACAATTACACATTGAATTAAGGAAAAATTGTGACTGCTTCACAAGCCGGACAATTGTTCGTGGTGGCCACCCCCATTGGCAATCTGAATGATTTTTCTCAGC
>ENA-ORCX01000420-ORCX01000420.1-marine-metagenome-genome-assembly--contig:-NODE-420-length-16299-cov-3.128221_pt1 | contig 16299 bp, 14 predicted proteins | sample MGYA00248630_ERZ508518 | MGnify/ENA primary metagenome ERZ508518 (study PRJEB26188, sample SAMN06268768) | marine metagenome | isolation source: Bioluminescent Bay, La Paraguera, Puerto Rico | place...
TTTTATCCACAGGGACTTTTTTGGTTGGAAGAGCGTTTTCAGGTGAGTTTGCCGGCCACGTTGCCAAATAAAGGGAATTTCCGCCGACTAGTTCTAGTGCGCTGCGTTTGCCGTCTTCCCAATACATGGTCATGTGATCGGTAGACATTATCCAGTTGCCTTTAACTTTTTCTCCACTGGGAGAATCCACTCGGTAGCAATGTCCCCAACGTTCCACTTCAATATGATGGCTCATATCAATCTTACCGTCAGTTCCAGCTTCATACCAATAACCAAGGTAATCCAGCATGCTTATTACGTTTGTTTCAGCAGCATTGAAAAATGTTTTTATCTGAGGATCTTCTCGTTTACGGATTTCCTTTGTGGTATCGGGGTGATCTGGAAACTCATCATCAGGCTTGAAAAGTTCCAATACATAGCCCTGTTCTTTATTTCCTTTAAGAATAGCTTTATCTCCACTGGGCCATTTGATTTGGATTTCCCCGTTTTCGTAATGCCACAAACCTAGTTGTCCGAAATGTTGCTCTCCCCAGTCTTTTTGGGCTGTAGTCACATTGCCCATGGAATCCAAATTCATGTAGTAAGTTCCGTTGCCTACTAGACCCCACAAGGCGCGACTGCTGGCAATTTCCCAATAGCCGAGATAGTTCTTTTCTTCATTTTTTATGGAGAAAGGCGATCTTGCTAAGCTACGTTCTTTTTCCATTACCTTTCGGTTCCAAGGACGTGATACATCCTGTCCCAAAGCCTTATCGTCTTTTTCTTTGTCTTTGTTAGGCTCTGTTTTCATACTTCCAACCATCTTGCGGTTGAAGCGATTTCCTGCAGCTATGTCTGTTGTTGTTCCAGTTGGATCTTGATCAGCTGTGAATTGATAACGGACAATATTATCTTTGTCGCGTTTTTCTAATCCATATTTATAGCCGCCGTCCCAGTTTATGATGAGGCGTTCTCCAACGAGAGACCACGAGCCTTTTTCGATCTTGTCATATTTGCCGCCAGCCCAGAAACAGGATGCGTTTCCGTTACGCTTTACGATTACGTAGCAGGTGTTTCCGCTGGCTTCGGGGATTTCCCAGTAGCCGTAAAAGTCTTTTTTCGTTATTGCAGCAGAAGCTTGAAGGCTAAAACTTAGCGCAATAATCAATCCGAATAGCAATTTTGTAACAGTTCGCATAGACCACATAAATTGATTTTGAATATATGTTTAGGGGATTACGCAAGGTAATTCCGGTGGTTTCCCTATCCGGCAATTCCTTTCATTGAAAGTTTGGTAACGCTTATATTGCCATTCATCAATGCTTCTCTGTCTGTAAGGTTTTCTGACGGGGACTCTTTGCCTGCATTGAAACGAAAGCGAGCTACTCCATCTTTTAGTTCATACAGACCTCCAAAAAAAACATCTGCTGGTTGAGTCCTCACCAGTTTGCTTTCTGCAGACATTACCTCAGGATAATTGACATTATATAGAGAGAGACGTTCCATTTTTCTCCCGGCAATATCGAATGCATATTGGGCGGCATGTTTCGCTGATTTTCGAACTTGTTCCAGTATAAACTCAGGACATTTGCTGTTATCTTTTCTCAGTTCTGCAAAATGTTCTTGTTTGACTACTTGAGACAGAGCAATGGAAGGTATTCCCCATGTGGTTCCTTCGATAGCTCCAGCTACTGTTCCAGAGCTGAGCATAAGTGTATAAGTGGTATTGTAGCCAATGTTTATGCCTGAAATAACGAGGTCTGGTTTACGTGGCATTAAATGATCCAAGGCTATGTTTACACAGTCTGTAGGAGTTCCATCAATTGCCCACATGAGATCAACAGGACCTTCCTTATAAGGCTCTACCGTTACATCATTGTGCCTGCTGAAGGCTCTACCAATCCAACTTTGTTCTTTTTTGGGAGCAGCGACCGCAACTTCAAAGTTTTCCTTCAGTGCATTCAGCAATACTTTGAGGAATGCACTGTTAATTCCATCATCATTCGTTACCAGGACAAAAGGGCGAGACATAGCCTTATTCATGAACAAGGAATTTTAAAAGGCAACCCAGATACTTTTATTTATAGATCCAAAAACGTTTGGATTGTTCCTGAAACGTTTGTGCATCTTGTTTCCACCGTTTCAAATAGACATCTAGATTAATTTTGTGACCTTTTTCTACCAGATCATTCCAGAATGTTTCATTACCAATATGTTTGTTAAAAAGGAGGTAGGTCAGCCGTTTGGCCTTGGCGTAGGGATTGCCTTTATGATTTTGTTTGTCCCACTTGGCGGCTATTTGCAGCATTTGAAAACTAATTTCCGTAGGATCAAATTTTTGCCAGTCATTAACTAATAGATAAACCCCTCTTCTTAGTTGTCCCTTCTTATTTTTGAAAGTAACAATGCGATAATCGAGTCCTTGGATATGACGGCTTCTTAATTCAGCCAATATCTGTTCAGGAGTTTTCCCAGAGTATTGCAGCATGCGAAATGGGTAATTTGTACCATAACCATGTTTGAATCCGCTACCAATACAGCCGAGTCCTGTCATGGAATAACCCAATGCTGCGGAAAGATCTTTAATGATGGGGCTGGTGGGAATCCATTTTAATCCTGTATCTGGCCAGCGCATGGTTCGCTTCCAACCATACATGGGGACGATTGTAAGTTTACCGTTTTTTCTCACATTATCATCTATATCGAGCATACCTTTTGTCCCTCTGGCCATGTAGATGAGCTCACCTAAAGTTAAGCCGTAGACGTAGGGAATAGGGTAGGCTCCCACGTAACTGATCCATTTCTTTTCCATAATAGGACCTGATACCTTTAAGCCCCCTAGGGGGTTGGGACGATCCAGGATGATGACTTCGATATTGTTTTTAAAGCATTCCTCAACGACATAACGTACGCAGGCAATATAGGTATATGAACGAACTCCAACGTCTTGGATATCTATGACGACAGCGTCCAATCCCTTTAGCATTTTAGGTGTTGGTTTACGGTATTTTCCGTAAAGAGAGTAAACGGGGAGTCCTGTTTTAAAATCTATTTTGTCCTCTACAGGTTTATAAGCAATTTCGTCGCCGTAGATTCCATGCTCTGGGCCAAAGAGAGCTTTCAGATTTACATCCGGTGCATTTCTCAAAACAGTGATCGTTGAAATTCCATTCCGATTAACACCTGCCTGATTCGTTAATAAGCCGATACTCTTGCCTTTTACTTGCTTGAATCCCTGATGCTGCAGGACATCAATTCCAAGATATATCTTCGTGTTGGTTTTCGCCTGTAGGCTTGAGCAAAAAAACGTAAACAGAATCAGGCAAAGCAGGCTTTTCATTGTTCTTGGGTGGTCGAATCTTTTTTCTTAAACAGAGGTGTGTGTGGCTTCAGGTGAAAATGGTGTTTTGTATTAGGCTCATTCAGCTCACGTATGCGTTGGAGTTCACGAAGGCGTGCATATGCTTTAGTAGCTCTCCAAGCCATGAATCTGTAAATATATGAACTGACGACTCCAAGAAAAAGGCCAATAATTATGCCTCCCAAAGATGTCAGAAGCCATACCGAAGCCATTATATGTAGGTTTTCTCCCCATTCTCCAGTTGCGATACGTTCCAGCATTAATTTTACCTCGGTGATGGTTAGGCCTTCTGTCCTCTTTCCGAAGAGAATCAGAAAGTGGCGGCCTATGCTGTAGTTTACGTAGTAGATTGGAGCAACCGTGAGAGGGTTGGTAATCATTTGCAGACCAACAAAAATGGGAAGGTTTGCTCTTAGTATTAATGCCAGTGCAAATGCCAGTGGAATCTGAATTCCGTAGACGGGTAGTAAACTTAGAATACAGCCTACAATGAATGCAGGGACTACAGCACTATTACGAAAGGACCATAAGTAAATTCGTTCACGAGCAGTTGTAGAAAACCAACGTAGAATGGGGTAACGGTGAATGTTGGATTTACGAGGAAGAGGTCGCAAAAGCATTTTGATTCTGCGAATTCGGGAAAAACGCTCCCTCAGTAGTTTTGCCTCTTCGTTTAGCATAAATGGGAATGAAAGAGGTCACACTAGCAGTTGCACGTGTGGAATCAAGTAAAGGCTTGGGAATTATGAAAATGTTTTTAGTAACTCATTTACTAAGTTCTTTTTTTCGTTAAGTATAGCTTCTTCTACGCTTACTCCCGGGGGAGCTATTTGATGTAAATGTGCTTCTTTGGGTGCCATTTCTCTGGCCTCATCGGTTATTTTTCCGGCAAATACATGGATGGGCTTCTTGTACTTTTTGGCTAGTTCAATGAGGGTTCCAGGCCCTTTCCCTGAAAGAGAGCTAGCATCAAATCGGCCTTCTCCTGTAAGAATACAATCAGATTTTTTCACTTCTCCTTCCAGATCCAGCCATTGACTGACTAAGTCGAATCCTGGGATGTATAGAGTGTCATCATACGCACAGGATAGGCCAAAGCCTATCCCCCCGGCAGCCCCACTGGATGGTTCTTCTGAACAATTCTCGTTTCTGTTGAAGAGAGCTATCAGGCGTTTAGAAACCTGTTCAAAGGTTTTTTCAAGAATAGGATAGGTTTCTTCTGTCATACCTTTTTGTGAACCGTAAACTGCGTTTGCTCCATTTTCTCCCAGCAATGGGTTTTGCACGTCGCAAGCGATTCGTAAGGGGGGGAGCTTTTTCATTTGTGGAACCCATGTTGAGTTGGCATCCCACTGTATTGGTGTCCAGGGAATATTCTTTTCGTTTATTTGTAGCCCTAGAGCTTGAATTGCCCCAATTCCGCAATCACTGGTAGCGCTTCCACCTATTCCTAGGAGAATGAGTCTTGCGCTATGTTCGGCAGCGTGTTGAATGGCTTCTCCTGTTCCGTAGGAGGTTGTAAGCATGGGGTTTCTTTCATTGGTTGGAACCAATTCTAATCCGCTGCATTGAGCCATTTCAATGATGGCTATTTGCCCCGTCTCAGGAGCTTTAAGTAACGTGCGTAGATGGGAGGGTAAATTCTCTGACCTTACCCATGCGATTCGGGTGTGCTGTTGTTTTCCGAGAGGACCTGTTACCTGGAGGTTTTCCAGCCAGCCATTTCTGGCTGCTGAGAGTATTAAGGAAAACCCTTCTCCACCATCTGTTAGGGGGGTAGACTCAACTGTTGCATCCGGTTGGCATTTTCGGAGTGCTTTGTTTGAGAGGCCGCATATGGTTTCGGCGCTCATGGAGTCTTTGAATTTATCAAAGGCAACTAGGAATCTCATATTTATAACCTATCTGATTTTCTCTATGATTTCCAGTGATTTAACGTATGTTTTACCTTTTGAATAGGGGGTAAATGAGCTTGAAAAATCAGGGATGAATCTGAATAATGGATTTATGTTTAAGATGATTGGCTGCTTCTTCCGTTTCGTTTTAATTCTCATCTTTATTGCGGCAATTGCATTTGGGACTCTTTGGGTGTACGAACGCCTGAGTGAGGATCAAAAGGATGTTGTCCGAGACAAAGTTGAAGAAGTTTCAGAGAAAGTTCAGGACAAAGGTTTTTGGGAAGATCTTTGGGATTCATTCAATGAGTTTGTGGATGGATTGTTTTCTGATGATGAAGAAAAGGTAGTTACTGATTATACAGGCCAAACAGAGTATGCATTTGCCGGGCTTCCTCAGGATATTTCATATCCGGGGGATCTTAAGATTCTGATGCGCAAAGGATATGTTGTTGGATACGATGAGACACGTAATGATCCTGCATGGGTCTCATATTCAATTTCGGGCCATTCATACGAACCTGTTAAGCGTCCTTCAAAATTTGCTACAGACAAGAATACTTCATCTCGTGTAACGCATGGCGATTATACGGGAACTGGATATGACCGCGGGCATATGGCTCCAAATTATGGTATTGGAGTTTCATATGGTGGGGATGCTCAGATGCAAACGTTTTTGATGTCTAATATAATTCCGCAGACCCCTAGTTTGAATCGTGGGCCGTGGAAGGAACTGGAGCAGCTTATTGCCAACGATTATTATAACAAATTTGGCCAAATATGGGTTGTTACAGGCCCTGTTTTTGGTGAACACCCCAAGCAGATGGCTTCCGGTGTCGTGATTCCTGATGCCTGTTATAAAATCGTTATGGAACAAACGGATGACGGTCAACTCAGGAGTATGGCTTTTCTGATGCCTCAGAATGTCGATTCTCGTGCGGATCCCGTGGATTATCTTACTACGATTGATTCCATTGAGGAGATCACGGGATTGGATTTCCTCAGTGATTTGCCAGATCCGGTGGAGAATGATTTAGAAGACGATAAAGCTAAAAGCCTTTGGTAAAAGAAAACCTCCAATGAATTCATTGGAGGTTTTTTCTTAGTTTGAAAAAAGTAGACTACTTCTAGCGAAGTTCTTGTCCAGTATTGGCGTTGGTAATCTTGAAGTTTTCCGAGTGGAAGGTTGGGTCTGAGCGGAATGCCAGACGTACATTGTAAGCTTCTTCAATATCAACCAATACGTTTTCATCTTCCAGACGAAGACGTTCCAACACTTGTGGATTACAGAAAACTCGTAGAGATAGCTTGGTTTCTGCGTCTACCTTGGCTCTCCAGCGACGTAAGATTGATACGAGACGTCGTTGGATTTCAACGCTCATCGTGCGAGAGCTTTTTACGATACCTCGACCGGAACAATAAGGACAAGGAGCATAAATTCCGCTGGAATTGGATTCCTTGTGGCGCTGGCGAGTCATTTGCATGATGCCCAATTGAGATATCTGTAGGATATGGCACTTGGCTTTATCATTTGCCATTTCCTGTTTCATGGTGCGGAAAATGGTCTGTCGATCTTTCCGCTGCTTCATGTCGATGAAATCAATGATGATTAGACCGCCCATATTACGCAGGCGAATCTGACGCGAAACTTCTCTCGCCGCTTCCAGGTTTACCTGGAGAATAAAGTTATTGTTATCTCCTGTGTTTTTGTGAGAGCCAGTGTTTACATCCACTGCTACGAGTGCTTCGGTTTCTTCTATGACGATTTCACCTCCTGAGGGAAGGGGAACCTTTCTCTGGAATGTTTGCTCAATTTGTCGCTCAATATTGAAGCGTTCGAAAACGGGAATGCTATCTTCGAAAGCGGCTATTTTGGCAGCGGATCGTTTGGAGATACGGCCTACTAGTTCTTGGATCCGTTGACAGTCTTCTTTATCGTCAATGAGAACTCGATCAATATTTTCCGTGAGAAAGTCGCGAACTGTGCGTTCAATAATGTCTGGTTCTTTGTAGAGGCAAGCAGGTTCTTTTGCTTTCTCCATGCGATATTTGATCTCTTCCCACTGATTCAGGAGAATGGATAAGTCGCGCACGAAATAGGTCCAACGTTTGTTTTCGCCTGCTGTACGAATGATGACTCCCATGCCTTCCGGTATAGACAGACGACGTAGGATTTCCTTTAGGCGTTTGCGTTCTTTATCATCATCAATTTTTCGAGAAATACCGCATTGACCACTATATGGCATGAGTACCAGATACCGTCCGGGAAGTGCCAAGTTTGTTGTTGTTCGTGGACCTTTGGTTCCGATTTGGCCTTTTGTTATTTGTACAACAATTTCTGAGCCGATGGGGTAAAGATCAGGTATGTCTTTTAGGGAAATCTTTCCCTTTTTGTTCTTCTGTTCTTCTGTTCGAGTATCGCGAACAATTTCTACAGAACTATCTGCGGCGGCCGGGAGGATGTCCCAATAGTGCAAGAACGCATTTTTGGGCATGCCAATGTCAACAAATGCTGCCTTAAGTCCAGGTTCGAGATTTTGGATTTTACCTTTGAAAATAGAGCCTACTAGGCGGTCATCACCTGTGCGTTCGATTTCAAATTTTTCCAGTACCCCGTCATTCAGTACCGCAACACGTTTTTCAAGGGGTTCTGAATTGATGATTATTTCTCTATACGGAATGTCTTCTTGCTTGATTTTGCGGGCAATACGCTGCAGCAACGGAGCTTTTTTTGCTCGTTGTTCTGCTTCTTTCTTCAATTGTTCAGTTTCAACTGCTTCTATATGTTCCTCTTTGGGAGGTGATTGTAACTCTTTGCTTAATTTCTGCTCTTCGGGGCTTGCTTCAGCTTTAGGTTTATCTTTTGGGTTAGAATCGGAAGGGTCCATTTTTGGTCTTTAGGTTTTGAGGTTTTTTTACTACCTCTAGGGTTGCGTGACTCGCGCGTATTTAGAAGATGCGACAGAGGCTCACTGCCGACAGAGGCCTCAGCCTGCTGCCTTGGAACCGGATGACTCCAACGGAGTACGTGGGGAGGTTTTAAGCTCTTTTGCATTATGCAAATTCCCTCCGGTGACGGTGTACACTCTGAACAATTCCCTGAAACACGCAGCTACTTAATAAAAACGAGCCACCATAACTGAGAAACGGTAGTGGTAATCCCGTGATGGGCATTAAACCGATGGTCATGCCTACATTAATGAAGACATGAATCATAAAAATGACGGCAACTCCTGTTGCCAATAGCGTGCCGAACCTATCGCGGGCTATACCTGCAGTTCGTAACGTATTAAAAATCATTACGGTATAAATGCCTATTACGCAAATACCACCAAGAAAGCCTTTTTCTTCTGCCAATACGGCAAAAATAAAGTCGTTGTGTGCTACTGAGCGAGGTAGATACCCAAGCTGGGCTTGGTCTCCATTGCACCAGCCTTTTCCTGTCAGCCCGCCTGTGCCTACTGCTCGAACACTTTGCCGGTAATTCCAACTATCTCCTGTTCCTGTGGGGTCAATAGCTTCCGGCGCAATAAAAGTCATAAGTCTTATACGTTGATAATCATGCATAGGAAGAATACCGAATTCTTCATAAGCACCTTTATTGTCATAGAAATCCAAATTATTGTCTTTATAGTAATTGTAATAACCATCCAAATCAATTGCAACCAATGTCAGCATGAACATAAAAGCTCCAGTGACTACCAGAAAGAAGCGTATTGAGAGTTTGGATGCATAGAGTAGTGCAAATAGCATGGGGGGGATCACTAGTCCCGATCCTAGATCCGGTTGGAGAAATATCAGAGAAAAAGTGAAAAAGGATAGTGCTGCGGCAAATAACAATGGGCGCATACTGTCTCCCAATGTTGTGATTTTACTGCGAGCCAGCACACTGGCGACCATTATCAACGTTGCTATTTTTGCAACTTCACTGGGTTGGAGCGAAATTATGCCTAAATCAATCCACCGTTGAGCACCATCTCTCACTTCGCCGAGAGGTGATAATACCATGAGTAGTAGGAAAATACCAAACAAGTATATATAGTGACCGTATTCCAGTAGCTTTTTATAGTTCATTAGGCCTATAATCCAGTAAACGAGGCCACCTATCCCCATGAATACGATCTGCTTGATCCAATTGTTTCCACCGACAAATTTCTGTGCTGAATAGATGAAAAACACCCCCATTATTGAGAGTAATAGGATGCATGTTGGATTTATCCAATCTGTCCGATAACGATCCTGACGCGTTAGAAAGCGACGATAGTTATCGAATATTCGCACATGATGTGTGCTATTGCCGGCCGCCATAGTTGCGTAACATAATGCTATTCTTCTTTATGCGTCAATGATCACCTTTCGTGGAATGTAAAAAAGTTAGTATTTAGTTCGCTGAATTCTTTATTATAAATGAATCCGATTTAAATCCAGCGAAAATTCGCTGATTGTATATGATTCGCATGTGTTTTCAAAGTGGTTGATGCGTAATAAAATAAAATTTGGGCATCTTAAAAAAATGACTTGCCAAGAAGCGTTTGAACAGCGAATTTCCAGCCCATGCGTTTGACGTTTAACAACCGTATCGCACTGGTTACCGGGGCAGGTCGTGGCATTGGAAAGGCCATTGCTATGTCTCTGGCAGCAGAAGGTGTTTATGTTATTTGTGTGTCCCGTTCGGAATCCAGTTGTGGTTCTGTTGCGCAGGCGATTATTGAGGCTGGCGGTAACGCTGAGTCTTTAGCTGTGGATGTATCCAAATCGGCAGAAGTTGAAAAAGCAGCTGCAACCCTATTAGAAAAGCATGGCACTATTGATATCCTTGTTAATAATGCTGGGATTACCCGTGATGGCCTAATGCTTCGTATGAAAAATGAAGATTGGGATGCTGTTTTACAAACGAATCTCAACAGTGTTTTCTATTGGTGCAAGGCATTGGCACATCCTATGGCTCGCAAACGTTGGGGACGCATTATTAATATTTCCAGTGTAACAGGCTTGATGGGAAATGCTGGACAGGTGAATTATGCTGCTTCTAAGGCAGGTGTGATTGGTGTTACTAAAACACTTGCACGCGAGCTTTCAGCTCGTAAAATTACCGTGAATGCTATTGCTCCAGGATTTATTGAAACAGATATGACGTCTGAATCCGCTATGAGTGAAAAAGCCCGTGAAGCTCTCATGGAGAAAATCCCTTTGAAACGCCTCGGTCAACCCGAAGATATTGCCAATATGTGTACCTATATTTCCAGTGAGGAGTCAGGTTACATAACTGGTCAAGTTTTTACGGTTGACGGCGGCATGGTCATGTGAACATTTAATTAAGTATAATCTTAAGACCCGTATTAAAAAAATGGCAGAACAAACCATAGAACAACGCGTTAAGGACATTATTGTAAACCAGCTCAACGTTAACGAAGAGCAAATTACTAAGGAAGCTTCCTTCCTCGAAGATCTCGGTGCTGATTCTCTCGATACTGTTGAGCTGATTATGGCTTTTGAAGAAGAATTCAGTGAAGAGATTCAAGGTGAAATTCCAGAAGCTGACGCTGAAAAGCTTCAGAGCGTAGGCGCAGTTATCAGCTACATTGAATCCAAGATGAGCTAATGGCTCTTTCTGGACATATTTGTTAAACTTAATACGGGCCGCTTGTCGGCCCGCCTCTTTATATGGAATCTAAAAGCTGCTATCCAAAGATTGTTATTACAGGAATGGGCGTGATTTCCTCTTTGGGGAATGACGTTGATACATTCTGGAAAAATCTACTTGAGGGCAAAAGCGGAATCACGAATGTGACACGTTTTGATACTGAAGGTATTGCCTGTAAGGTAGCCTCTGAAGTTAAAGATTTTGATCCGGCTGAATATATGGACCCGCGTGAAGCGCGTCGCCGTGACTTGTATACTCAATACGCGGTAGCTGCTTCCAAGGGTGCTATTAAAGATGCCGGATTGGATATGGACTCCGTCGACAGGGAGCGCATGGGCGTGATTGTTGGTACTGGTATTGGAGGCATGGAAACGATTCAGGATCAAACCTCTCGTATGCATAAGGGGGGGCCTCGTCGTGTTTCTCCGTTTATGATTCCAATGCTTATTTCCAACATGGCTTCCGGTATTGTGGCCATCGAGATTGGAGCCAAGGGGCCTAATTATAGTATTGTAAGTGCTTGTGCTACAGGTAGTCATGCTATCGGTGATGCTGTGCGCATGATGCGCCTCGGCGAATCAGATGTAATGTTGGTTGGCGGTAGTGAAGCTGCTATAACACAACTTGGGTTTGCTGGTTTCAGTAATATGAAGGCCATGAGTACCAATTTTAACGACGACGCATCAAAGTCTTCCCGTCCATTTGATAAGGATCGTGATGGCTTTGTAATGGGCGAAGGTGCCGGTATGCTCGTTCTCGAAACTGAGGAACATGCCAAGGCTCGTGGAGCCAAAATTTACTGTGAAGTCATTGGCCATGCAGCGACATGTGATGCCTATCATATTACTGCTCCTGATCCAGAAGGTACTGGTTTGGTAAATTGTATGACTTTGGCTCTTAAGGATGCTGGTGTTGAAAAAGAAGACGTGGATTATATTAATGCTCACGGAACTTCTACTCCTTATAACGATAAGGGAGAATCTCTGGCGGTTAAGAAAGTCTTTGGTGATTATGCATACAAGCTCAAAGTAAGTTCCACAAAGTCAATGACTGGGCACTTATTGGGTGCAGCTGGTGCAGCAGAAGCTATTGTATGTGCTAAGAGTATTTGCGATAGCAAAATTGCACCGACTATTAATTATACAACACCAGATCCTGATTGTGATTTGGATTATGTTCCAAATAAAGCGATTGATCACAATGTGGATATTGCGATCAGTAACAATCTTGGGTTTGGTGGTCATAATGCTACCATCGTTTTTAAGAAATACTCAGCAGAGTAATTCGTTTTATACTTTTTTCTTATGCAGCACCTTACGTTCTTGTAAGGTGCTGTTTTTTTGTCGGAATAAAAATCTATTTGCCGTGCGAACTGATTCCTGCATATTGAGCAGCAAAGTATAACTCTATGAGCAAGATACGTATTCTCTCCATTGATGGTGGAGGTATTATGGGGATCATTCCCGGTCAGGTTTTAGTAAAGCTGGAAGAAAAGCTGCAAAAGCGTTCCGGAGATGCATCTCTGCGTATTGCTGATTGTGTTGATATGATTGCCGGAACTAGTACCGGAGGGATTTTGGCGGCATTACTGCTGTATCCTGGTCCTAATGGACGTGCTAAATATTCCGCCAAAGAAGCTGTTTCGCTCTATAAAAAGTTTGGTGGAGATATTTTTCATGCATCAACCCTTTGGAAGATAAAGACTCTAGGAGGGCTTATTGGCCCCAAGTATCCTGTTAAGGGATTAGAGACTGTATTAAAAGATTTTTTAGGAGATACGCCTCTGAAGAGTCTTTTAAAACCATGCTTGATTACCTCTTATAATATGGAGGAGAGGTATGTTCACTTTTTCCGTAGTTATAGGGCGGCTAAAGCACCATCTTATGATTTTCCACTCTGGGAGGTTTGTCGTGCCACATCTGCTGCGCCTACTTACTTTGCGGCTATGAAAGCCAAAGCTATGGATGGTTCCGTATATCCTTTGGTGGATGGTGGTGTTGTGGCTAATAACCCCGCTGTTTGCGCATATATAGAAGGAAGAACTCAGTTTGATGTCACTGCTGAAAATTCTGTTTTGTTGTCTCTTGGAACGGGGTATTCGTTGAAGTCATATTCCTATAGCAAAATAGCCAGATGCGGAATTGTTTCTTGGGCAAGACCATTGGTTGATATCTTGCTGTCCGGTGGACCTGATGTCGCTGAATTTGCTGCAGATCAGTTGTATAAATCTGCTGGAGTTTCACATCAGTATTTGAGGGTGAACGTTGATTTGGCTGAATTGGACGATGTTGCCGATATTCATGTTTCTCCTGAACTTGATGATGTAGACATCTCAAACATTGAGCAGATCGGGCGTGCTGGAACTTGGTTGGCTGATAAGTTTTCCTTAAAACTTGATGTGATTGTTGATCAATTATTGGATATTGAATTAAGTGATAAGAAGAAAAAGGACATGGAGTCCTAATTGTTTGCAATAATCATATTATGAATCCGACTGAATCTGCTGAGGGTGTGCTACCTCATGTTTTCTCAGAGCATACTTTGCTCTATATCATTTTACCAGTGGTTCTTCTGTGGGGGATTATCGACTGTTTTTATGGATTTCGTTTTTTCAAGATTTCCGTGATATGCATTGGTTCTTTGCTGATGGGGTATTTAGGGATGCTTATATCCCAGCATTATTTTGGGTTAGGTGTTGTTAATTCTCTAGCAGGTTTTTCTGCTGGTATGGCTGTTGGAATTGTTTTTTCCTGGCTGCTTTACCGGGTGGAGACATTCCTGATCGGTATGCTTTTGGGGATGCTTTTTGCGGCATCCTTTTTCCCGCATGTCAGTGAGTTGCAGTTAGGGATTACCTGCTTAGGAGGTCTTGCTGGAGGCATTCTAATGCTCATGTTCATGGATCTGATGATTATATCCGTAACTGCGGTTACCGGAGCGCTTAGAATTGTCTTATGTGTTGCTGTTTATACGGGAGCCGTTTCAACTGCTGAAGTTTATAAACTTATTGAAAGTGATTCTGTGATGGGGGTTTGGTATCAGTGGCACCTTGGTCTTCGCTATGTCTTAGCTCTGTTGGTCTTGCTTTTATTGGGTTTTATTAAGCAATATGGGCACTATAGAAAAGAGAAGCGAGAGTAGGTCTAAAGAAGTCGCTCATAGTAAGCGACATCACAAAACTGCCCGAATTTGAATCCTGTTTCTTTAAATAAGCCTAGACGTTCAAATCCCATTTTTTGGTGAAAGCATTCAGATGCTTCGTTGGGTATTCCCAGTGCGGCAACTACCGCATGAATATTCAAATCCTCCTTCAAGCGTTTTAGGAGTTCTGAATATAGTTTTTTGCCGACTCCTGATTTTCTGTGATCTTTGTCCAGGTAAATGGATGATTCAACTGTTTTGTAGTAGGCTTCTCTGGTTCTCCATTGTCCTGCGTAAGAATAACCAATTACTTTCTCGTTTTTTTCTGCAACAATCCAGAGATAGTTTTCCTGTGCTTTTCGGATGCGTTCTAGCATAACCACTTTAGTCACGGGTTCTACTTCAAACGTGACGGTGGTTTCTGTGACGTAGTAGTTGTAAATACTAACGATGGCTTCTGCATCGCTTTCGCATACGGGACGAATGAGCATGGCTCTCCTGTATGTTTCTTTTTTTAAGGAAATCAAGGAAGATGATTTTTGGATTACTAAATAAAAAGCGACCTCTTGAAAGAGGTCGCTTTTCTAAAAGACTTATACGTCGTAATACATTTGGAATTCTATCGGGTGGGTTCGTAAGCGAACCTGATCATATTCTGCCATCTTTAATTCGCAGAAATTATCAATGAAGTCCTGAGTGAACACATCTGCTTTTGTCAGGAATTTATGATCTGCCCTGAGTGCTTCTACTGCTCCCTTTAGATTGTCGGGAACGTGACGTAAGTTGCTGGCCTCTTCGGGTGGAAGATCGTAAAGATTTTTGTCCATAGCCTCGCCGGGATCAATCTGATTCTCTATTCCGTCCAGTCCAGCCATTAGGATTGCCGGTAAAACCAGATAGGGGTTGGCTGATGGGTCGGGGCTGCGGAATTCTACTCGCTTTGCCTTTGGACTTGGGCTGTAAGTTGGTATTCGACAAATGGCGGATCGATTTCGTGCCGAATAGGCCAGTATGACTGGAGCTTCGTAACCGGGAACCAATCTCTTGTAGGAGTTGTTGGTTGGGTTTGCCAAAGCACATAATGCCGGAGCGTGTTTTAGGATACCGCCGATATACCAGAGGGCCTCTTGTGATAGTCCTGCGTAAAGATCGCCGGCAAAAAGTGGTTTCCCTTGTTTCCAGAGGGAAGAATGCACATGCATTCCGTTTCCGTTGTCACCGAAAATTGGCTTTGGCATGAAGGTGGCCGTCTTTCCGTTACGAAATGCTACGTTTTTGACTATGTACTTATAAAGGCATAAGTCATCGGTCATTTTCAGCATGTCATCATAGTGTAGATCTATTTCGGCTTGTCCACCTGTAGATACTTCGTGGTGCTGGCATTCAACGTGAAGCCCTAATTCAATCATTTGCAGCATCATTTCGTTGCGCAAATCCATCGTTTGATCCGAAGGGCCTACGGGAAGGTATCCTTCCTTGTTGCGGATCTTGTAGCCTTGATTGGGGTATTCTTCTCGATCAGTATTCCAGTTGCCTTCAATGGAATCTACAAAGTAGTGGCATTCATGGGCTCCGGCTTTGTAACGAACATCATCAAAAATGAAGAATTCGGCTTCGGGGCCAAAAAGTGCGGTATCTGCAATGCCTGTACTTTGTAGGTAATCGACTGCTTTACGGACGATTCCTCGTGGACTGCGGTCGTAGGGTTCTCGAGTGAGAGGGTCTTCCACATCGCAGAGCATGGAAATGGTAGTTTCCTTGATGAAAGGATCTATGAAAGCGGTGGTGGGGTCTGGAATTACGAGCATGTCTGATGCATCAATGGTTTTCCAGCCTCGGATTGAAGAGCCGTCGAATCCTAAACCATCTTCAAAAAGATTTTCAGTTAATTCTTGGATAGGAATCGTGAAGTGCTGCCAAGAACCGTGAATATCACAGAATTTCAGATCTAGCGTTTTTGCTTCCTTTTCTTGAGCAAGTCGAATTACTTCTTCGGGAGTCATGATGTTAGAGGTGTTTTGCTGAAATAGAATGTTTCTACTCTTTTAAATATAGATTGATCTCAATAAATCGACAAGAGCAATTGGGGGTAGCAGGGTTAAATTTGAATGACAACCGCTGTTACATTGTCCTGGCTTCCTTGGGTTATGGCTCTTTTGACTATCTGTTCCGCAGGGGGCTTATTTGCCAGGTATGGAAATGGACGTAACAAGGCATCTCGAATGTTGCTGTCAAATAAGACATCTGAAACCCCATCGCTGCATAGTATAAAGGTATCT
>ENA-ORCX01000422-ORCX01000422.1-marine-metagenome-genome-assembly--contig:-NODE-422-length-16220-cov-3.057053_pt1 | contig 16220 bp, 12 predicted proteins | sample MGYA00248630_ERZ508518 | MGnify/ENA primary metagenome ERZ508518 (study PRJEB26188, sample SAMN06268768) | marine metagenome | isolation source: Bioluminescent Bay, La Paraguera, Puerto Rico | place...
TCAAAACGAAATTCATTCACCGAAACATGCTGATTTATATACCTTTGGAGATTTTGGAGATTATCAGTATGACATTGAAATGGAGCGTTCCGGGTATTTAACGCTTAAGCTTGGGGGGCGTTTTCCTTCGCATCGCTCGATTGTAAAAGCAATGGGAGAGTTTAATGCAAGTAATGCAAGCGTGGCATTGGCAGTGTGTCATTTGATGGGAGTTACGCTGCACAAGAATTTGCTTAAAGAGTATCCTGGTGTTTCCAGACGTCAGGAATTACTGTATCAAGACGAAGATTCTCTGGTTTTTGAAGACTATGCTCATCACCCCACTGAGTTAAAGGCACTGTGTGATTCTTTGATGAGGAACTACCCATATCACGATCTTTACCTTATCTATCAGCCACATCGTTATTCAAGAACCGCACAGTTTGGCAAAGATTTTGCCGATGTTTTGTCCCAATGCCCTCATGTGGCATTAATGCAAGTTTATGCTGCAGGAGAGCCACCACTCTCGAATGGGACTTCGGCTGCTATTTTGGAGCATCTTAAGAATAATTCAAAGGATGTTTGTTACTGTGATTCGGAAGAGACTTTAAAACTTTGGCTCAATTCAATACCTGTCAAACGAAGGCGATTGGTTGTCTTTGTTGGTGCGGGTGACATTGAGCGTATTGCACACAAATATGTTGATTCCTTGAAAGGGAATGCTCCTGAGAAAGAGTCTTTAACTCCCGATTGGTGGTTGGATTTGGGGGATTCCGTCAGTGAACAGACTTTACTGACGGAAAATGAACCTTTGGCGAATAAGACGACCATGCGGGTTGGTGGAAGTGCGCGTTTTTATGCAGAACCTGTTGATTTGCGCGATTTGACAAAAGTTCTACATTCAGCAGCACGAGTAGATGTTCCAGTTTTTCTGATGGGGCGTGGCTCTAATATCATTGTCGCCGATACTGGTTTTACTGGTGTAATTGTTCGTTTATGTAAAGATAACTGGAAACAAATTCGAGTCCTGAATGATTACCAAATATATGCCGGAGCCGGTGCGCGTTTGAAACAACTATGTTCCAAAGCCGCCTCTACTGGAATGGTTGGTTTTGAGTTTCTGGAAGGAATTCCTGGAACTGTTGGGGGTTCTTTGAGAATGAACGCTGGTGCAATGGGAATGTGGCTTTTTGATGTTGTAGAAGAATTGCACCTGATAACCCCGGGAGGAGATTTTAAGAAACTCAAACGGGATGAAATTCATGCAGCCTATAGGAATTGTTCTGAATTAACTCAGAATTATGCTGTTGGTGCTATTCTCAATGCCGTTGGCAAAGATGACGTTGAGAAAATAAAGGCAAAGATAAAAAGCTTCAGCGAAAAGCGTAAACAGTCTCAACCAAGGGAAGCCAGCGCAGGATGCATTTTCAAGAATCCGGAAGGAGGACATGCCGGCCGGTTGATTGATGAGGGTGGCTTGAAGGGCTATACTGTTGGTGGAGCCGTGGTATCCCCTGTGCACGCTAATTTCATTATCAACAATGGTACTGCAAAAGCTCAGGACATAATTGATTTGGTAAAACATATTCGTCAGCAAATTCTAGATACCAAAGGAGTGAGTTTGGAACCGGAAGTGAAGCTTTTAGGGGCAGAATGGAGGAATGTGCTAAGATGAAACCAACAATCGTAGTTTTAAAAGGAGGAATCTCCTCTGAGCGAAGTGTTTCTTTAAATTCCGGTGATGCGGTTTTGTCTGCCCTTAAAGAGAACTATCCCAATGCCTATAGCATTGATTTGAAGGAGCCTAAGGTTCCGGAAGGTTTATGTGCAGATCAGCACATCGTATTTTCGGTAATGCACGGTACGTTTGGGGAGGATGGTCAATTCCAGCATCAATTGGATGCATGCGGAATTCATTATACCGGGTGTGATGCTCTCTCCAGTGAGCGTTGTATGGATAAGGCATTAACAAAAGACATGGTTTCTAAAAAGGGCGTTCCTGTCATTCCAGGTATTGTTTATTCTACAGAAAATGTTCCTAGCGTGGCAGAACTAACAAAAGCTTTAGGTACAGATGTTGTTTTTAAACCTTCCAGAGAGGGAAGTAGTGTTGGGTTATCTTTTGCAAATGGTGATGACGCGATTCGAACAAAACTCTCGGAGCAAGTAACTCAGGAATGGGTGGTTGAAAAAAGGGTTTATGGAAGAGAGCTTACGGTAGGTGTTTTGGATGGTAATGCAATGGGGGTTGTTGAGATTATTCCATCCAGTGGAGTTTATGATTATAAATCAAAATATACTCCTGGAAGTACTCGTTATGAATTTCCGGCTAATCTGGATAAAACGGTAACCCGCCAACTTCGGAAATATGCTGAACAGGCTTTTCATGTGGTGGGATGTCGGGACTACGCCCGCGTAGATTTTCTACTTACAGAGGATATCCACCCTTGGTTTCTTGAAATAAATACTTTACCGGGGCTTACTGCAACAAGTCTCCTGCCAAAGAGCGCATCCTGTGTTGGGCTTTCATTTGCTGAATTAGCTCAACGCATGGTAGAACCTGCTCTTAAACGTTATCACCTTTATCAAACTGCTTAATATGTCTAAATCAAACCATCCCCAAAAGTCAGACTGGAGAGATATTCCACAAGCAAAAAGAGGCCCTGCAACATCAAAGATTGCCCGTAGGAGAAAATTTGCACGAACATTAAAACTGTCCGCATTTTGTATATTACTTTTTGGTGGAATCGGTATCTTTACTTATAGTTTGTATTATGCGGGATTGAACTTGTCTGAGTTGAACTTTATTGCAGGGGATCAGAAGGTCGAACACATAACATTTGCCACAGATGGTGTTTTGAATGCGAATTGGGTTTGTCATGAGGTTGGAGTTAGTCGTGGAACGGCTATTGCCTCATTGGATCTATTTGCGATCAAGAAACAGTTAGAACATATTGGCCAGGTTAAGTCTGCTGTAATCAGTCGAAATTTCCCCGGAGAATTGGCGATAACTTTGAAAGAACGGGTTCCTCTTTTACGTGCGGTTACACTGGATAAGAATGGTAAATATCATCGCGTTTTAATTGATCGTGATGGAATTGTATATTCTGGAGTTAGTTACGATGCTGCAGAGCTAAGGAAATTGCCATATATAGGAGGAGTTCGTTTCCAGCGAAATAAAGACAATACGATTCGCCCCATTTCCAATATGGGCACTATTGCTAGGTTGTTGGATACAGCTCGTGAACGTATCCCTGAATTATATAATACTTGGACTGTTGTTAATTGTAACGGTATTGATGGTGGTTTGGATAAGCCGAACGCTCAAATTCGTATTCAAGGAAAGCTGATAAAAGAATTGGTTTTTAAACCGGGGAATTTTGAAAGACAAATAGAACGGCTTGCAGAAATTGTACAATATGTTCAACATACTCCAAGGAGTATTGAAAGTATAGACTTGTCCTATTTGGATCAGGCTGTTGTAAGATATTCCGATTCCAATCCCCATCTTTAAATAGTGCGCTCTTTCTTAGATACATGAGTCAACGTAAAATCATAGGTGCTGTCGAAATCGGTACGAGTAAAATCGTTGTGCTGGTCGGTGAAGTCTACGGACGTAACAGCATGAATATTATAGGGGTTTCGCAAACAGAGTCTATGGGGGTTTCCAAGGGAGACATTACCAATCTTAAGATGGCCAGTGATTGTGTGCATGAAGCGATACAGTCGGCTGAAAAAAGAGCAAAAGTATCAATTGACTCAGTTTTTATTTCCTGTGGCGGCCATCATTTGGATGGCTTCCCGACTACGGGACGTATTTCTGTTAGTTCTCCTGATAATGTTATAGGCAAAGAAGATCTCCTGCGTGTTGCAGAGATCGCCAAAGGTAAATCTCTAGGAGTGGGGCGTGTTTATTTACATCATATTCTGGGTGGATATAGTGTAGATGGAGAGTATTCCAATACTCCTTTAGGGATGTTTGGCAAAGAGTTGGAGGTTAAGTATTGGAACGTAAGTGGTGAAGAAAGCAAAATTTCCAACAGCCTCCATATCATTAATGGCTTTGGCATAAAAGTAGATGATATGATCATCTCTTCAATAGCTTCAGGAGGTATTGTGGCTTCAGAGGAAGAGAGGAAACGTGGCGTTTTGATTTTGGATATTGGAGCAGGAACGACTGATTACAGCATTTACAAAAATGGTGTTATTTTAAAAACTGGTTCCATTGCTATTGGAGGAGACCACATAACAAACGATTTATCACTTGGTTTGCATATAAGTTTTAATAATGCAGAAAGTTTAAAACAGCGTGTGGGCAAAGCCATTATTGATCCTATGGATAGGAACGATAGTGTATTCCTTTTTGGGAATCTTCAGATTGGAGATGCTCCTGTGTCCAAAAATGCTATTTACAAAATCATAAATGCTCGAATTGAAGAATTGATGCGTATTTTGCAGAACCAGATAGGTGCTGTTTTGAGCGAAGAAGTTCTTCCTGCGGGAGTTGTTTTGACGGGTGGAACATCTAGACTTCGCTATATATGTGAATCTGTCAGAACTCATCTGAAACTAGGAGCAAGACTGGGGCAAAACCCATCCTGGGTTACCGACTCGGAACTGAGAGAACCGGAATACAGTACCGTTATTGGATTATTGCAATATGCACTAAGCTCAAGAAGACCAAGTAAGTCTTCGAAGTCCAAGAAAAATGCGGGCTGGATGCGTAAGGTGACACATCTTTTTACGACTAATTAATAATGGAGCAGGAACCTACAGATCTAACGTGTGTAGATGCTTCCATCCGCTTAAAAGTAATCGGAGTGGGGGGAGCAGGATGTAATGCTGTGCGTCGTCTTTCTTCAGATGCGTTGGAATCCATCTCTACTGCTGTTGTAAATACGGATTTAAAAAGCCTTAATGCGTGTCCTGTTCAGGAGCAGGTGATGATAGGGCAAAAAACGACTAGAGGCCTTTCTGCTGGAGGAGAGTCGGAAATTGGACGTATGGCAGCAGAGGAAGATCGTGATTCTCTTATTGAGTTGGTGGATAAGCAGGATGTCGTTTTTCTGATTGCAGGGTTAGGTGGTGGAACTGGAAGCGGTGCTATGCCTGTGCTTGCAGAACTTGCTAATCGTAAAGGAGCAATGGTTTTCTGTTTTGTTACTATGCCATTTAAACATGAAGGCAATAGACGTGAATTGCAGGCTCAGAATTCACTTACTCAAATCAGAAAACATTCAAATGCTGTAATTACTCTTCCGAATGATTTTCTCGTGCAGCACATGAATGAGCAGGATACTCTTTTGAAAGCTTTGGCAGCAGGAGATACTTGGATGGCCAAGGGAGTAATCTCCATATGGTCTATGCTTTTTGAAACTGGAATTATTAATGCAGATTTTGCTTCGCTGAAAAAGGTGTTTTCGCAAAAAAGAGGTCGAGCTCTTTTTGGGCATGGATTTGGTGAGGGAGCGAATGCAATGGATGCTGCCATGCGTTCTCTGGATAAATGTCCTATGTTGCATTTGCCGGATTTGAATACATCCCAAAAAGCCGACGCGTTGTTGGTTCATATTGCCGGAGGCTTAGATTTGACTATGACTCAAGTGAACCGAATGATGGATGCACTTAGATCAAAGTTCGGATGTCGTGATCAAATCATATTGAATGCGGTTACTAAAGAGGAATTGCAGCAATCAGTCTCAATTACTGTGATTGGGACGACTGATTTAGGCTCCAAACCCCAAAGGCTTAAAAGAACTCCAGCAGCACTACTTTCCGAAATTTCTCAGGAGCCTGTTCACCGGGAATCTAAAAGAGGAAAACGAAATTCAAAGGGGCAAAATCAAAGTGAGTTTAATTTTCCCAATCCAGATGAAAATAGAGGAATCTTTGAAGAAACAGAACAGAATTTATATGAAGGTGAAGACTTGGATGTTCCTGCATTTGTCCGTAGGGGAATCAGCATTCATATACAATAGTATTCATTTCTTTAGTAAGAAAAATAATTACTAAAATAGTTATTCTAGTATTGTTTTTTATGCTTCATGATTCATAAGTTTCCCCTTCGGGAGCACTAATGCTAGACTTTGATTGCACATATACTAAATCGAATAATTTCGATAGAGATCGAACACGTTACCTGAAAAGGAATTATGCAGCTACGGTTGCAGATGGTACTTTTTGGGGGTGTGGTCTGGCCTTTGTTCAGCCAGAAAGTACCTTGCCAGGGATTGCCGGATCAATGGGAGCTCCTGATTGGTTTCTGGCGTTACTACCCATGTCACTTGTTATGGGGTATTATGTAACCCCTTTATTTACCGTACACCATGTACAGAAGTTAAGGCATATGATGCCTTTTGCTTTTTTTTATGGTGTCATTCAACGGACGTTTTTTTTATTTGCTGCCATTATACTGTATTTTTTTGGTGATGTCTGCCCGTCCATAGGTTTGGCGTCTCTTTTTATTGCTCCATTCTTATGCGGTGTTTTTGGTGGAGTGGGTATGAGTGCCTGGATGGGTATGGTAAGCCGCTGCTTGCCGGAAAAATACCGCGCATCCAATATGGCATTGCGAGCTCTTTTGGGGGCACTTCTTGGCATTGGAACTGGAGAAGTCGTTAAATGTGTCCTGCATGCTTATCCCAATTCAACAGGGTATGCTATTTTACACTTTTTGGCTTTCTTGTTTCTTATGTGTTCTGTCGGAGCCTTGAGGATGACCAAAGAGCCGATTCCTCCCAAATCAGATAAAATTGATACAGAAACAGACTCTACCGGCTTTATCACTACGGTTAAGCTTGTTCCTCCTTTGATGGCTAAGGATTTACGTTTGAGGTACGCTGTTTTATCCAATTTTACGGGAAATGGACATTATATTTACATCCCTTTCCTTGCTGTTTATGCGATGAAAGTAACTCATTCAGGAGAATCCTTTTTGGGATTTCTTATTCAAGGTCAAATGGTTGGGATGATTGTTGGAAACGTTTTGGCGATGCTTTTTGGGCATCGAATTGGTTGTTTCCGTTTGATGTTCTTAACTAGAGCCTTGTTCTTTCTTGTCGCGGTTTCAGTCTTTTTACCTCTTGGAGAATGGGGTTACTTTGCTACCTTCTTATGTTATGGAATTGCCTATGCAGGAAATACTGTTTTGAACACGATTCTACCGATGGAGGTAGCTCCGTTATCGCGTGTGCCTTTGTATGCTTCACTGCTTTTTACCTTAAACCTCCCGGCATTGGTTTTTGCATGGGGAGTCGGTTCCAGTTCTACTTTTTTTGGCGGTGAAATATATTTTCCTGCTGCGGTAGGTGGGGTTATGTTGTTTTTCTCTGCTTGCTTCTCACTTCTTTTACAACGGATGGGCAACGTTCGCGAAACCATCTAATTTGCCTTTAGGATTGTCAGTTCCGTATGTTCTGATATCCTATGTTATTATCTATGGTTCTGGATGCATACGGTAATACTGATATCGGGCTTGTACGTGAGCGCAACGAAGATTCATTCTGGGTTGATAATGATCATCGTTCATATGCTATTGCAGATGGAATTGGTGGCCTTCCAGACGGTAAATTGGCCAGTAGTTTTGCTTTGGATTGCTTTAAGGAATTGTTATTGGCAGATCACAAAAATGCCGTCCCGAATTTATATGGGATTTTCGATCAAGTTAATGAGCGTGTTTCGGATTTAGGCTTTTGTCAGCACCCTGATTCTGGAATAGGAACGACGTTGACAGGTGTTCACTTAAATCAGGACTTTATGTGGGTGGGGCATGTCGGAGATTGTGCCTTATTCCGTTATCGGAACGGGGATATTGAGCAAATTACTGCAGAACATACAATTGCAGAAGAGCTTAAAGGTCATTTTAGTGAGAATGATGATATCGAACTTCCTGAATATTTTTATCATACATTGACCCAATGTATTGGTCAGCAGAATGATTTGGATACCGAAGTATTGCAGTTAGGGGTTCGTCTTGGAGATCGTTATATTATTTGTAGTGATGGTGTCTCCAAATGCGTTCCGATGGATGATATCGGCATTATTTGCGGCAGATCGAAAACCGCAAAAGAGTGTGTTGAATGGTTAATTGAAGAAACACACTTATATGGAGCTGCCGATAATTCTACTATTGTTTGTATCTTTATTTCTTAGTTTTTATTTTACCTGAGTAGACTCGCATGCCTTGTAAAGAGCGTCTTTAAGTAAATTGATTTTTACAGGTTTGGAGATGTAATCATTCATCCCTGCTTGCAGGAATCTTTCTGCGTCACTCGACATCGCATGAGCTGTCATCGCAATAATGTATGGCTGTTTTTCTGAAGGAAATTCATTTCGAATAATTTGGGTAGCTGTAGTTCCATCCATCACAGGCATTTGAATATCCATTAGGATTATATCGTAATCCTTTTGTTTTAACATATTAATAGCTTCATTACCATTATGAGCGGTATCTGCTCTAATACCTAATTTTTTCAAGATGATATGAGTGAGTTTTAAATTCACCTCATTATCTTCTGTTAAAAGAAGGGATATCCTCTTCAGTTCATGAATGTGAGGAGATCTGCTTTTTTTTGCCCTGGTTGTTAGATCTAGCTCATCAGGTTTGCCCAATTTCATGGGGATTATGACTGTAAATATGGAACCAACCTTTTCTTTGCTGTTTACCTCTATTCTTCCCCCCATGATGTTCACTATTCGTTTTACGATAGTGAGGCCTAATCCTGTTCCACCATATTTTCTGGTATTACTGCTGTCTCCTTGGTTGAAGGGGTTGAAAATGTTTTTGAGATTTTCCTCATTAATTCCAATTCCTGTATCTTTTACATGAACAACAATATTAGCTGTATTCTCATCTATTAAAGTAGAATCTACATTCAGTTCTACAGAACCTGTTTCTGTGTATTTGCATGCGTTATTTAGTAAATTTAGTAGTATTTGCTGAATTCGGTTATGATCGCTATGAATGATTTGTGGGCAGTTTTTTGATATATGACTGCTAAACTCCAGCTTTTTACGTTTGAAATTAGCTTCCATCAGTCGAATACATTGCAAAACACATGCTTTGAAATCCAGTGGCTGTAGTTCTATTTCGAAGTGACCTGCTTCGATTTTTGATAGATCTAGGAGATCATTTATAATAGCCAAGAGTAGTTCTCCGCTATTTAGGATTGTTTCAATGTAATCCTTTTGTTCGTAATCCAATTCTGTTTGATTCAGTAGCTGAGCCATTCCCAGGACGGCATTCATTGGAGTCCGTATTTCGTGCGACATATTTGCCAGGAACTGGCTCTTTGCCTTATTTGCACTCCTTTCGGCATCACGGGCTTTTTTCAGGTTTTTCTCAATTAAAATGCGGGCTGTTATATCGTGATAAGCAATAATTATTTTATTTCCTACTCGAGTATAAAAGGTTTCTGCATAGATCTGTTTGTTATCTTTAGTTATTGCCTTAAATAAAAACGCTTTTTCTGTGCGATTGTTTTGTAGAAATGATTTCATCAGCAGGCAGGCCTTTGTTGTTTCCTTTTCAGAGGCTGCCATGCGTCTTGTCGATAAATAAAAGTTTAACAAATCAGATTCAGAATAACCAAACGTATCTGTGAATACCTGATTTACATATTCGTAATCTAAATGAGTGTTTAACACCGTTACAGGCATGGGTGTATGCTCAACCAACAGGTTTAGATGTCTTTCACGCCTTTTAATTTCTTTCAGTGCATTCTTCCATCTTGAGAGGGCAATGAGAAGGAACATTATCAATCCGAATTGCAGTAGGATGAAGAGGACACTGGGAATGATCCACCAGAGAAGTTTTGCGTAGCTTTGAGGCTTCCCTTCAATGATGCTACCTTTGGGTAGGTTCTTTGGGTAAATATTCCAATGAACTAGACTATTGTAATTAAACACCCATTTTATTGAATCATCATAGCTCACAGGGATTGAATCAGGGGAGATACCTTCCAATATTTTTTTAGCAAGCAGGCCTGTTTGATGGCCGTGTTCATAAGCTGAAAGAATATGTCCTCCTATGATTCCTTCATCCATGAATATATCTATGGTGGAATAAACTGGTACTTTTGAGTAGCGTGATATAAGGCGGCCGATATCTTTTCCCGAAAGAGCTCTATAGTATTTATCTACAATGCTGGTGCTTAGAATTAATATACTATTTTCAGGGATTTTTGAAATTGTTTCAGATATTTTATCCCAAGAAAAATTCTTAATATGTCTTATCTCTATATTAGCAAATGTTTCTTTTTTGAGGAATCTTTTGTTTTCGTTTTGGGAGCTAATGCTGGAATCATCCAAAAGGTAGATATACTTTGTTTGGGGATGATTCAACCGTGCCATTTTTATGGTATTTACCAAGTCATGACGTTCTAATAGCCCCGTTATGTTTTTTTTTTGTTTAAAGTCTTTTGGCGACTTTCCATTTATACCGCAAAATAGGATTGGAATATCTGGAAATAATTCATCTCTATAGCGTTCAATAAACTCAAGCCCCCAATTATCCTGAGCAATAACCAAATCCAGTTTTAAATGGGAATATGTTTTCTGGATGTGTTCCTTCATCCGTAGGAGATGCAAGTCTCCCTGTTGTCTCTTAGTGTCTAAATACTCTAAATATACGACTGGGGGTTGTTTTAGTTCCTGTAGGGTATCTACGATTCCTTTGGTCTCTCGGTCAGACCATTCGTAACCACTGTGATAGGCATTTATGACCAATATTGAGCGGTTTGTTTTGGATGTTTCAGGATTCGCCCATAATTGATTTACAGCAAAAAGAAACCATACACAGCAAGTAATTAGAGGGAGTCGAGACATTATCAGATAGGTGTTACCATAAACCTAATGGGTAATAGTCTGTTTTTACCAGTTCGTCAATTTCCTTGCACGCATTGTTTTTATCTTCTGGGTAAGTAACCCCAATCCATTTGGAATTTGTTTGTTTTACTGTTACTCTTGCATGCTCTTTAATTATTGCTTGGTTCACTGCTGCCGGGAGGTAGAATTCCGTTTTGTTTTTCTCAATGTTGTTTTTGAGAAAATCGGTGAATTGGCTCTTTAACCAGGAGAATATGTCGGGTGTAAATCCAAAAAAGTTCATTGAAACTGGTGTTTGAAAACTTAGAGGACTTTCTTTTTCGCCAGAAACAGATATCGGATTTTCTTTGGAATAGATTATTTGAGTGTGTTCAACTATGTCTTTTAAGGTTGAATCTATATTTAAAGAACAAACGCCTCTGGAGACAGAACCATTCTTTGAGAGAGTGTTTCCTAGTTTATAAGCGATCATTACCCATTCAGCAGTTTTTTCGGCACGTTCACACAGCATGTCGGCCATTAATTCGAATGCTTCTGCGCCGTAAAAATCATCTGCATTAATGACGGCAAAAGGTTCATTTACTTTTGGTGCCGCAGCTAGAACGGCTTGACCAGTTCCCCAAGGTTTCTCTCTTTCCGATGGTACAACGAATGTTTCTGGTAAATCATCTATTTTTTGAAAAACAATTTCAGTTTGTATTTTGTCCTCAAATTTTGAAATGATTTTTTCTTTAAATTCGTTTTCAAAACTTTCTCGAATAATAAATACAACTTTTCCAAATCCTGAACGAATGGCGTCGTAAATAGAGTACTCCAGTATTGTTTCTCCTTTTGGCCCCATTCCGTCCAATTGTTTTAAACCGCCATAACGGCTACCCATTCCCGCTGCAAGTATCACTAATGTAGGTTTCATAATAATTTAGTGATAAAGACTATTCCAAAAAAAGGAAACCGTTTGTTTTAGGTTGGAATGTTTTTTTGTCTATTTTACGAAAAAGCTACACAATAGAGATTATCTTCACAGGGTTGTTTCTTAAGAGTTTCATGCATCCTTTGATACAAAGGGATGAATCCTTTCATGAAGTCATACTTCTTTTTTTCATCTGTTTCCAGATGCAGTAATTCCAAGCTTCTTTCTATTAATGAAGAACCTTCCATAGAGTCATGCTCCATCAGTAATTCTTCAACAATGAGAGTGTGTAAGCATTCGTACACTTCGAAGAATTCACTTTTTGATAAGTGAATAGCCTCTTGTGAATCTTTAGGGGTTGGGGAGATTTTCATAACAAGAAGGGGATGGTTATCAATATTATTAAAACATTCTTAGATTACTTAATCAATCCCCTGTTTTTAAAATAACGCTAAAACTTTGTAAAATATTAATCGAACTATGCTATTCTTGCCCTTTGCTTACTCTAAATATATCTACAAGGGCCATTAGATCTTTCATCGATTGGCTATGATTTTCTGTTTGGGAATTATCATCTATAGAGCCTATAGTGGCTTTAAAGAGTTGTGCTTTTTCGTTTTTGAGATTTTCAACTCTTTCTTCGATGGTTTCTTCTGTGATCAAGCGATAAACAAAAACTTTTTTCTTTTGACCAATTCTGTGAACACGGTCGATTGCCTGATTTTCTACTGCGGGGTTCCACCAGGGATCTAATAAAAAAACATAGTCAGCAGAGTGAAGTGTTATCCCTGTTCCTCCGGCCTTCAGACTTACCAACATGACAGCACTTTTATCTGTTTTTTGAAATTCGTCTACGGGCTTTTTACGATTCTTTGTTGCTCCCTTAAGTATGAATATTGGTAACTGAGGTAGTTCCTTTTTTAAAATAGATTCAACTCTGTTCAATAGGGTTACAAATTGACTAAAAACGACTATTTTGCCTCCAATGTTTATTATTTCCTCTATTTTATCCAGCAATACGTTGAGTTTGCCACTGTGTTCTGGAGATGTTTCTTCTCCAAGCCAAGGAAGCAATCCCGGGTCGCAACATGCTTGGCGCAGGCGAGTAAGAATTGCAAATAGTGAGACTGCTGATGTTTGTGGCCCTGATTTCTCAACGCCAACTTTACCTTCTTTAGCAATTTTATTATAGGCTTTTCGCTGAAGTGGAGTTAGGGGGCAACGAATTACCATTTCCTGCTTTGGCGGTAATTCCTTAGCTACTTCGTCTTTGCTTCTACGTAGAATAAATGGGGCTATTTGAGCTCTTAGTTGTTCATGAACTTTAGATTTATCTTCTTTTTTCAGTAATTCATCCAATCTGTTGCGAGGGCCTAAAAGTCCAGGCATCAAATAGCGAAAAAGAGTCCAGAGATCTAACTCTTTATTTTCCAATGGGGTACCTGTAACTGCCAATCGGTGTTTTGCCTTGATTGACATGCAGGCTTGAGTTGATTTTGCATCTGGATTTTTTATCATCTGCGCTTCATCCAGGATGGAAAATCCAAATTCAATTTTATCAAGAAGAGATTTATGTCGTCTTAACTGTGTGTAACTAGTGACCCAAATGGTGTTCTCTTGTTTGGAAACAAAATCATTTCCCTTGCCCAATATTTCTATTTTTAAGTTTGGATAAAAACTCGCCGCTTCCTGTTGCCATACGGGGACGACGCTGGCTGGGCATACTATCAAGTGTGGTCTATCTTTTACCATTGGTAATTTTGGGTCATTCAGCAGTGCCAGAACCTGCATTGTCTTACCAAGCCCCATTTCATCGCCCAATAGGCCATGACAGTCGAACTCAAAAATATGACGCATCCATTCTACTCCACGCTTCTGGTAGGTGCGCAAATGAGTTTTTTTAATTTCTTTTTCAGGAGAAATGCTGAACTGATCTCTCCAGAGTTTCAGTTCAGGGGTAAATTCCAGTTTTAACTTATCTTGCCCAAATAATGAGAAGAGCATGTAGTGTGGAATGACTTCTCCATTGGTGAAGGCTTCCAGATCCGCCACCTTGTTTATCAGTTCTCTTGGTAATTTGAGAATCCCATATTTAGGAATCAGTATCGGTTGCCCGTTTCGTCGAATTATTTTTAAGGCTAAATCATCATGGAGTCTTATGCCTTCCGATGTGACTGCCCATTTCATGGTCAAACCAGAAGGTTTTTCTGAAGCTTTTACTGAAATCTGAACCTCTTTAATTCCACCTTTTAGCTTATTTGTGAAATCATCAACAAGTACTTTGAAATTTTCTCTCCACTTAGGGAGGGTATTGGTAATGAAGCCCGGGATTGCTGTTATTTCCCTCAGAATATAATAATGAGTATTCTTGCGGTGCAGGAAATTCGCTTTTCTCAGCATACTGGTCAGGCGGATTATCCTTTCGCGTTCCAGTGGATGATTCAATTTGTGTGACTCTAAGCTGAGAGCTTGCTCATTTTTCCCTGTTGGGTTTAACCAAAAAGCTTCTACTTTTAAGCCTTGTGAAGTTGTTGTAAGGGAAAGTTCTAATTCTCGTGCTTTTTGTGGATTGGTTTTTTTAGGGATAGGGCGCTCTAGTTCTTTCTCCTCTTTTACAGGAGGTCTATTTGAGTCCTGAATGCTCCACTCCATTAATTCATCTGCAAAGAGTTCTTCAGATTCATATAGCCCGGCAATTGCTAGAGCGCGACCCCACGCCCTGTTTTCTACGGAGGCTCTCACTTCAGGTCTTTCATGGTTCCACTCAATTACAGAATAGTAGAGTTCTTTATTCTGTTTCGTATGGACAATTAGAACATCAGGATGAATCTCTATTTCATTTACCTCACCATCGCGGTATAGATGACGCCCACGCTGCAAGTCTTCCGATGAGAAGTTTTCTTCCCAATTTGTTTGCAAGCGTTCCAACCATGATGTCATGGCTTTAGGTGAATAAATGCGTTTTGCTGTACGTTGCATAAAGGTTGATTACAAAATCCGTATATAAGAAACCCACCATTTTACAAAAAACTGAAGTCATGGGCAAGCTGTTATGTTTTACTTTATCTCCGAAGCTTGCGCTTATAGTAATATGGGATACTTTTTCTTATTATGAGTAAGCTGTTTGAAAGTAGTCGTATTGTGGAATTTTCTGAAACAGATGCCGCAGGTATCGCTCATTTCAGCAATTATTTTAGATGGATGGAAGCTGCGGAACATATCTTCTTCCGTGATAAGTTGTCCTTCCCTATTTTTGATCGTATTGATAAGTCTGGTTTTCCCAGAGCCAAAGTTCATTGTGAATTTTTTAAGCCACTTTATTGTGGTGATGAGGTTTTTATACACCTTCAGGTGACGAAGATTCGTAAAAGCTCTATTAAATATCACTTTTCTTTTTTTCGTAATAATGTAGGTGAAAAAGATCTTTGTGCAGAAGGAGATATGATTACAGTTTATGCTTCGGAAAATGATGATGGAGAGATTGTTTCAGTTGAATTGCCTGCTGTTTTAAGGAGTATTTTGGATGTTTGGTGTACTGAATGACTTTAGGTTCTCTCACTTTCAGGTTTACAAAAGGTTCGAATATCTTTTGCATAGAAAGCACACTGAGAGTGTTTATCTTTTTTAAGTAGAATAATGTCGGTACAAACCCATAACGATACTCCACTGAAAAAAACCATTTCAAAAGCAGAAATAAATGCCCTGCCTCTTTCGCGCTGGGATGGTAAAATACGGTTGATCAATAAAGCCGAAGATGTTCCTGCTGCAGTGGAAGTATTGAAGAAGACTACTGTGCTGGGGTTTGATACTGAGACACGCCCTACTTTTCGAAAAGGTGAAAATCATTTGCCGGCTTTGCTGCAGTTGGCTACGGAAGATGAAGTTTTTCTATTCCAATTACTCCAAATTAAATCGCTGGATGGGTTGATTGATGTATTGGCCGATCCTGACATCATTAAAGCGGGTGTTGCTGTGCGCGATGATATTAAGAAGCTTCAGGAAATGCAGATGTTTGAGGCTGGTGGTTTTTGTGAGGTTTCAGAGATGACACAAGCTGCTGGCGTTATTAATACGGGGCTTAGAAGTCTTGCCGCATTGCTGTTGGGAATTCGTATTTCTAAAAGCGCTCAAATTTCCAATTGGGCAAAACAGGAGCTTTCACAATCTCAAATCCATTATGCCGCTACAGATGCGTGGGTTAGTAGAAGGCTTTATGAGTGTGTGATTGAACTTGGATTAGCGTGATTTAGCGGTTCATCTCTAAACGAAACCTCAAGAGGCCAGTCCCATTGACGAAGCAATCGATAAAAGCGTTTTTCGTAAGGTGCTGTGACGTCTAACAATTGCTCATTCCAAGGGAGTTTTAGCTGGATTTTTGCTGCGTGCAGCATCATTCCATAGCTGCCCGTTTGCTCTTTAAACGTACGGTTTTGTTTTGTATCTCCGTGTACAGAATCTCCTAAAATAGGGCGATTGATATCTCTTAAATGTCGGCGAACCTGATGCC
>ENA-ORCX01000423-ORCX01000423.1-marine-metagenome-genome-assembly--contig:-NODE-423-length-16209-cov-2.930821_pt1 | contig 16209 bp, 10 predicted proteins | sample MGYA00248630_ERZ508518 | MGnify/ENA primary metagenome ERZ508518 (study PRJEB26188, sample SAMN06268768) | marine metagenome | isolation source: Bioluminescent Bay, La Paraguera, Puerto Rico | place...
TTCGTGTGCAACAATGCTTTTTTCGTATCTATTTACTGCTTGTCTTGCAGGAAGAGGTAGGTCGTAACGAGTATCACTTACCCTTGTGGCACCGCCGTGTAAGCGAATGATGTGCTTATCATTGGCAAGTGCTTCCAAGTCTTTTCGGATGGTTTCGTTGGTGACTTTAAACTCCTTTGCCAACTGAATACTTTTCACCATTCCGTTGGTTTCAATTTTTCTTAAAATGAGTTCTTGTCTTTCGTGGGGTAGCATATCGTCAAAAGAAAAAACTAAATTTAAAAATTGGGTTTTGCAAGTGTATTGCTTGGGAATGATTGCGTTTCAGTTTGGTTTGCATTCGTTTTGGGATGAAAACCCATTTTTGAATCCCAAAAAGTGATTTTAAAATGGTCTTTACAAGTTTCGTGTTGTGTAAATGCTTGTTTAAAAAACACTTGCAAAACATTATTGAGGTAGCCATAATATAGTTCTACTTCTTAAAAAACAACTAAACCCCAAAAAATATGAATGTTTATTTAGCCGAACTTGTTGGTACAGCGATCCTTATTCTCTTGGGCAACGGTGTGGTTGCCAATGTATGCCTTGCAGAGTCTAAAGGGAAAGATAGTGGATGGATTGTTATTTCAACTGGTTGGGGACTTGCTGTCGCTATCGCGGTTTATGTTACCGCTCGTATTTCCGGGGCTCATATTAACCCTGCGGTTACTGTGGGTCTGGCATCTATTGGAGCTTTCCCCTGGGCTCAAGTTCCTGGTTATATTTTAGCTCAATTAGTAGGTGCCGGCATCGGGCAAACACTTGTCTTCCTTTGTTACTATGCCCATTGGGAAGAAACTAAAGATCAAGCAGCTATCCTGGGATGTCACAGTACCGGGCCAGCTATCAGAAAGATGATTCCAGCTATTGTTACTGAAATAATTGGAACTATGATGCTTGTTTTTGGTGTGTTGGCTCTCGGTAAAGTTGGCTTGGGTGCACCTACAGATGCTGCGGCATGGACAACTGCCGTTGGCACATGGTTTGGTCCATTACTGGTTGGTATCCTTGTCTTGGCTATTGGCCTGTCTCTTGGTGGTCCTACCGGTTATGCCATCAATCCAGCCCGTGACCTTGGTCCCCGCATTATGCACGCAATTTTACCTATCAAGGGAAAAGGATCCTCAGATTGGGGATATGCTTTAATCCCTGTTCTTGCCCCAATTGTAGGAGGTGTTCTCGGTGCGAAACTTTTCATCGCATTAGCCCTCTAAATCCCATCTCAACTAATCCATATATTACTACTCCATGAACGAAAAAAAATACATTCTTGCATTTGATCAGGGGACAACTAGTTCACGTTCCATTGTGTTTGATCATGATGCCAATATCGTGTCCGTTGCCCAAAAGGAATTTCAACAAATTTATCCTCGTCCAGGTTGGGTTGAACATGACCCTATGGAAATATGGTCCAGTCAAAGTTCCACAGCAGCAGAAGCTATTTCCAGAGCAAACCTGAGCGGTGATGATATTGCTGCTGTAGGTGTTACCAACCAGAGAGAGACTACAATTGTCTGGGAAAAGGAAACAGGAAAACCAGTCTATAATGCTATTGTATGGCAGGATAGGCGTACCGCTGATTATTGCCTTAAACTGAAGGAAGAAGGTTTAGAAGCGATGGTTTCTGAGAAGACTGGTCTGCGTCTTGACCCTTACTTTGCAGGAACCAAAATTCGCTGGATTCTTGAAAATGTAGAAGGAGCCAGAGAGAAGGCAGAAGCAGGGAAATTGCTTTTTGGCACCGTTGACAGTTGGCTTGTCTGGCAACTGACTGGTGGCAAGGTACATGTAACGGATGTTACCAATGCTGACCGCACACTTCTTTATAACATTGAGACGGACGATTGGGATGAGGATCTTTTGGCATTGTTTGGAATTCCTCGTTCTATGTTACCGGAAATCCGTTCCTGTTCTGAGGTATATGGCCATGTAAAACAGAATCTGTATCCTGCGGGTGCTCCTATTGCAGGTATTGCCGGAGATCAGCATGCAGCTTTGTTTGGGCAAGCTTGTTTTGCTCCCGGTATGGTAAAAAATACTTATGGGACAGGGTGTTTCCTGCTCATGAATACTGGAGAAAAGCCGGTTCGTTCCAAAAATAACTTGCTGACAACCGTTGCCTGGCGAATTGGTGAGAAAACTGAATATGCATTGGAAGGCTCCGTATTTATTGGTGGCGCAGTTGTTCAATGGATTCGTGATGAATTGCAAATGGTACGCACTGCACCTGAAATTGACGAAGTGGCTCAAACCGTTCCTGATGCTAATGGACTCTATATTGTTCCTGCTTTTGCTGGTTTAGGTGCTCCACACTGGGACCCATATGCTCGTGGTGTTGCTGTAGGAATTACCCGTGGAACCAATAGGGCACATTTCTGCCGTGCTGCTCTTGAGTCCATCGCATTCCAAAGCGCTGACCTTATCACTGCCATGGAAAAGGATAGTGATCTGTCTTTAAAAGAACTTCGTGTGGATGGAGGTGCTTGTAAGAGTGGGCCTATGATGCAATTCCAGTCTGATTTGCTTCAAGCACGTGTTGTTCGTCCAAAATGTATCGAAACCACCGCTATAGGGGCTGCTTATCTAGCCGGATTAGCTGTTGGTTTCTGGGATAGTAAAGAAGAAATCAGCAAACATTGGGAGAAGGATGCCATTTTTGATCCTACTCGTGAAGCAGCAGATATGAACAAGCTGCGTAAGGGATGGGAAAAGGCTCTTGAGCGTTCCAAGGATTGGGAGGAAGCCGAAGAGGCATAAAAAAGGAAAATCATGAAAACAACATTCTGTAAAAGCCTCTCTTTGGGAGTGGCCAGCCTCGCTGGTCTCGCATCACAGGCGTTTTCACAAGATTATAGCTTTACGAACAGTCCTAATCTTTTGGGAGATTGGGGCGGAGCCCGCACTCAATTAGCTGAAGATGGGGTCACCTTTGATGTATTTCACACTTACGATGTGTATGATGATTTGGATGGTGCGCTTGATGGCGGAAATAATCATTTCGGCCGCTTAAGAGCTCGTATGACTCTTGATTTGGATAAGCTTATCGGTTTTGAAAATGCGAAGTTTGTTATCAGTGGAGTGCATCAATATGGTCGAAATTACAATCGTTCCGGATTTGGTGTGTTTACGAATCCCAGTTCTATCGAAGGAGCTGAAACGACACGCTTAGCTGAATTCTGGTTAGAGCAAACATTGGCAGAAGGAGCATTTACTTATCGTATTGGTAAGATTGATGCCGTGGGGGCGTTTGGAAATCAAGAATATGGTAGTAGCTTCATGAACGATGAGTTCGCCTATGTTCCCAATGCTATATTTGGTTCAGCGCTTCCTTTTGACCCTGCTGAAAAACTTGGTTTAATTGCAACTTGGGTGATGCATAAGCCTTCTAATTCCAGCAATGTGTATCTAAAAGGTGGTGTGTTTGATACAAACGAATTAGATGCCTATTACGATGATCACAATGGATTACGTGCCTCTTGGGAGGGACCTGTTGGTTATGCAGCAGAAATAGGATATAAGGATAACGGATCTGCCGATTCCATGCCGAGTTTCCTCAAGGTAGGTATGCATTATAATACGGGAGATTTTTCCACATATTTGGGGTCTGCAAAAAGTAATGATTATCTTGTCTATACAAGCATTGGACGAACTCTGAAGTATCTTGATACCGGTAAAGTACGTCATCTCGATGCATCTCTTATGTGGGTCTACTCGCCGGAAGATCGTAACCTGTATCACCATGAGTTGACGGCTATTCTTCGTATGGTTGGTCCGTTTGCCAGTCGTCCAAACGATGAGGTGGGATTAGGATTTATTGCTGCATTTCTGAGCAATGATTATTCAGAAACTCAAGTTGCGGATGCAAACGAAGAATACACGTTGGAGCTTTCGTATAAGGCAAAAGTTACAGGTTGGCTAACGCTTCAGCCAAGTCTCCAGTATGTTAAAAACCCAATGGGTAATAATGACAGAGATGATGTGATTATTACAGGAATTCGAGGAGTTATTAATCTATAAACCATGTCGGAGGTACTTCCTTTGATCCGGCGCTATTTAAAAGAGAAATAAGAAAAATGAAACGATCATTATCACTTGATAGAGTTCAGTCTGCTGATCAACCTTTTGATATCGTTGTTATCGGAGGAGGTGCTTCCGGTTTGGGAGCCGCTGTAGATGCTGCAGCTCGAGGACACAGCGTGGCATTGTTTGAGCAGTGCGACTTTGCAAAAGGCACATCCAGTAAATCAACGAAACTGGTTCACGGTGGAGTTCGCTACCTGCAACAAGGCAACGTATCCCTTGTGTTGGAAGCCCTGCATGAGCGTGGCAGACTTGCTAAAAATGCACCTCATCTGGTGCGTTCTCAGGCATTTGTCATACCATCCTATAAATGGTGGCAGAAATACTACTTTGGTATTGGTATGAAGATGTATGATGCTCTGGCAGGCAAGCTTGGCTTGGAACCATCCCGCAGACTAAGCCGCAGCCAGACATTGGCAGTCATACCTACTATTAACAGCAAGAATCTCACAGGTGGTGTTCGTTATTCTGACGGTCAATTCGATGACTCTCGACTTGCTGTTAACTTGGCACAAACAGCCGAAGATCTTGGAGCCGCAGTAGTTAATTATTGCCGATGCACCAGTCTGGTGAAGGAGCAGGGGAAGGTATGTGGTGTAGAAATACACGATATAGAAGGAGATAACACTTTTACGGTTAAAGCTAAGGCTGTGATCAATGCCACAGGAGTTTTCGTGGATGACCTTCGAAAAATGGATGAACCGAAATCCAAGGATATTGTGGCAGTAAGTCAGGGGATTCATATGATCCTTCCGAAGAGATTCCTGCCGGGAAATTCCGCTATCATGATTCCAAAAACATCTGATGGACGTGTCTTATTTGCTGTTCCGTGGCACGATCATGTGGTTTTGGGAACAACAGATACTCCTTTGCATTATAAGAGCCTGGAACCACGTGCCTTGGAAGAGGAAAAGCAGTTTGTTATCGAACATGCCCGTAAATATCTCACCGTTAAACCAACGGATGATGACGTTTGCAGTATCTTTGCCGGCTTACGTCCATTGGTTAAAGCCAAAGGAGATTCAGAAAACACCAAGGCTTTATCGCGGGATCATACCATCATGATTGGTAAGAGTGGTTTGGTTACTCTAACAGGAGGTAAGTGGACAACATACCGTCGGATGGCGGAAGATGTTATCAACCAGACAGAGGATGTAGCTTCGCTTGATAAGAAAGAGTGTGTAACCAAAGAAATGCAAATTCATGGTTGGACACAAAATAAGTCCGAACAACGTAATTTGGCTCCGTATGGCAGTGATGCCAGTCATATTAAGGCATTGATTCAGGAGGATGCTTCTTTAGCAGAAAAAATACATCCTGCTTTGGATTATCAAAAGGCTGAAGTTGTGTGGCATGCCCGTGAAGAAATGGCACGAAGCGTTGAGGATGTTTTGGCCCGCAGAACACGATTTTTGCTTCTAAATGCAAAAGCTTCCATTGAGGCTGCTCCTATTGTTGCAGAAATTTTATCCCAGGAATTGGGATGCAATTCAGATTGGGTGAACAAGCAAATCGAAGACTATACTAAATATGCGAAACGGTATGTTTTTACCGACGCATCCAGTGTCGATAATCCAAGGAAATAGGGTATTCATTCAGAAAGTAACGCATATGTGAATCCCGATTTAATCCGTTCAACACTGTAGGGATTCATCTTTCTTGATAGGATTATTCTCTGGAGTTTAGTTCGTAGAAGCTCCGGCCAAATGGCCGGGGCTTTTCTGTAAGAATTCTAAGGCTTGTTTTATGAGTAATCAGTGGTGAAGGAGTAGAAAAACTGGCAATAATAAAACTGTTTTATAAATAATAAAACAGTTGACATTATGATGCTGTTAGTTTTCATTGTATACACTTCCATATATTGTCTTTTTTACCCCTAAATCTTTTACCTCAATGTCTAGATACCTCCGTAGACTAATTGGTGCTGCTGTATGTCTTTTAGGTTTTGATCAATTACATGCCAGTTCCTGTTCTGATTATGATTTTGTTTTTGGTTCGGATATCTCAGCGTTAGCTGTTCACGAAACAAAAGGTTCTGTATATAAATATGAAGATGGTTCCCCTGGTGATTCTATAGTTATCCTTAAACAGGCAGGGATGAACTGCATGCGTTTACGTTTGTTTGTTGAACCGAATAGCGAAGGGGTAGTGACCAATGATTTGGAGTATACCCTGGATTTGGCAAAACGTATTAAAAAACATGGACTTCATCTGTTGCTGGATATCCATTATTCAGATACGTGGGCAGACCCTTCACATCAAATTACTCCAGTTAGTTGGGATGAGTTAAAAAGGAAAGCACTTTATAAGAAGATAGAGCAATATACTAAGTCAGTTTTTGAACGTTTTATAGATGAAGGCGTTCGTCCTGAATTTGTTCAATTAGGTAATGAGATTACAAATGGTTTGTTGTGGCCAGGCGGAAAAGTTGAGTTCAGTGAGCCTGATCCTGCAGCATGGGATCGTCTTGGTAATATGTTAAAAGCGGCTCATCGTGGATTGGTTCGGGCGTATAAAGGCTTGGAACTTCCGGTTAATATTTTGCACATTGAAAGCACAGGTAATTTACCTCGTACCCAGTGGTATTTGGAGCAAATGATGAGTCGTGGTCTCCATTACGATGTTATTGGGTTCAGCTATTATCCACAATGGCATGGCAATTATGAAGATCTCCAAGATACCTTGGATTTAGCTGCGGAGCTTACTGGTTCAGATGTTATGGTGGTGGAAACCGCATGCCCTTGGAAGGAAACCTCGGATTGGAGTGAAGTAACGCAGCTTCCGAGACCTTTTAGTCCTAAAAATCAAAAAATATTTTTACAGAAGATAATTCAAATTGTTAAAGCCGTTCCGAATGGAAAGGGACGGGGTGTTTTCTGGTGGTATCCCGAGTCGATACTGACTGAAGACTTGAACGTGTGGCTTGGCGGAGATTGTGCCCTTTTTGACAATGAGGGATGTGTTTTGCCGGCAGCCTCAGCAATTAAGTAATAATCGTTACATATACTAATTACCCCAAACTATATATGAACCTAAAGAAAAGTTCTAATCGGTGGCCGCTTACCCTGTTAGCCGCGGCGACTGTATCTCTGTCATCCTATGCTCAAACAATGGATGATAGTTCAGGTGAAGATGAAGACGTTTACGTTCTCTCACCTTTTACTGTGGAATCCAATTCAGATGTTGGTTATCTGGCTCAAAATACTTTGGCTGGAAGTCGCTTAAACACCAGCCTGAAAGATACTGGTGCTGCCATTTCAGTAATGACTCCAGAATTCTTGGACGATATTGGCGCTACCAGCATGAAAGATATCATTCTCTTCTCCAGTAACTCTGTTCCAGATTATGGTGATTCAGCCTCGAATTTCAATGCCAACCCAATGATTGGAAATTCAGAGTGGCAATTGCGTATACGTGGAATGGATGCATCCTATGCTCGCAACTATTTTGAGAATGTAACTCCTACCGATTTCTATAATGTTTCCCGTGTGGACCAATCCAGAGGTCCCAATGCTATTTTGTTTGGTTTTGGCTCCGCAGGTGGTATTATCAATACCACTACGAAACAGGCCAGTCTAGATCCCATAAAGGATGAGCTTAGCTATGTTGTTGGAAGCCACGATCGTATGCGCGGAAGTCTTGATTATAATCAGGTTCTGATGGAAGATCGTTTAGCTGTTCGAATTAACGCGATGGATGAAAGTAAGCATTCATGGCGTCAGTGGGAGAGTTATGACTCTTCTCGCATTGATTTAGCTGCTACGTTGAAGGTAAGTGAGGACTCTACGCTTCGTGTTGAATTTGAAAACGGGGTTATTCGAGATAATGTGGCTCGCCCCTGGTTGATGATTAACCAAGCTTTGGCGTGGGAAGAAGCTGGAAGTGAAACTTATGACGGATCTCAATGGAGTAGTGATACGGTAACTCAAACTTGGAGTAATCATATTGTTTATACCGAAAATGATGGATCTGTTATGGACTGGAGCGGTATGCCTTTCAGCTATTCTTCCAGTCAGAATTGGTCTCATTTGGCTATGACAGATGAAAATTTGGAAAGAATACCTCTGGATACCAATAGTGCTGGTCCTGGAGCGATGCGTAAAAACAATTACCATACTTACAGTGCTGTGTATGAAGCACAGATTACGGACGCATTAAGTCTCGAATTAGCTTATAACCATCAATGGAACAGTTTTCGTGGTTATGATGCCAATGCAAGCAACCTAACAACATACACCTACATGGGCGATGCAACCTGCTTGTGGGCAGATGCCAGTAATTGGTTACCTACCTGGAGTGAAAACCCATATGCCGGAATGTATTATCTGGAAAACAATTGGACTCGCAGGACTTCCTGGACAGAGGTAGATAATCTAAGGGCCACTGCTGCTTATGATCTGGATCTTGGTAAACTGGGGCATCACCGCATTGCCGGGATGGTTACTCGTTCCTGGAAAGATAACTATAGCATAGAAGAATCTGAGGTTCTTCTTGGTTCTCCATATGCAACAAATGCAGAGGCTGATGAAAACCGCCTATTCCGTCGTTATTACATTACAGAAGGCGATTCTTCTTCTATACGTGTTCCTTCCTGGGAATTGGAAGTTGTTAATGTAACTGATCCTGTAACCGGTGAAACACTTACTTCCGGTTGGGCAGCTAATCAAGATATTACCAATTCAGATCAGGTTCAAGATACCTTTATGACGGCCGTTCAGAGCTATTTTTGGAATGATCGTATTGTTACTACCCTTGGTTACCGACACGATGATTTGGATTATTCCAGTAAAGCAACTACCCGCAATAGTGATGGTGTGCTTGTTCTGGATGACAATGATATCAATCAACGCGACTTCAGTGCTGACACTCTCTCACTAGGAGCGGTTTTCCATATTACTGATACGATTTCTGCCTATGCAAACCATTCCAATAGCCGTAGTTTGCCAAATACCAGTCAGCGTTTGATTGGTGCGGATGTTACCCCTATGCCGGAAGGTGTTGGTTATGATATGGGGCTAAAGTTCGACCTCTTGGGTGGAAAATTATATGCCACTGTCAATTACTATCAGACTGATTATGAAAACACGACTGAGTGGGGCAACATCGAGTCCTCCGTTACAACACTGAATAACCGTGTGTTGTCTAAGTTCCTGAGCGAAGGTTTGATTACTCAATCAGTATACGATGCACGAGAGCTTAATGCGAATGCTTATATGCAAGATCGCGAATCTGATGGTTGGGAATTCGAGGTTATTGCTAATCCAACTGAAAATTGGCGTATCACAGCCAATTTCTCTATCAATCATGTGGTTAAAACCAATATCATGAGTGAAGTGGTTGCCTGGGCTGAAGAAGCAACTGACTTCTGGTTGGAAACCGCTGGAAGTGATGACTATCTGTTGAGTGATTCTTCCTGGGATATCCTTGGCGATAATATTGGTTGGATGATGGATTACATTGATGGTGAAACTGAGTTTAACGGGCGTCAGGCACGTGGTGAACGTGAATATGGTGCCAGCTTGTATACACGCTATACTTTTACTCAAGGATTTGCCAAAGGCTTCTATATTGGGGGTGGTGCTCGTTATCAAAGCCCTAATTCTATTACCTATAGCGATGATGATGAGTTGATCAAAGGAGAGCAGGTTCTTCTTTTTGATTTGATGATGGGATATGACTTCAACGTTACCGATGGCGATGATCCAATTACGATGAGTATTCAGCTCAATATCTCCAATTTATTTGATGAGGATCAATACCAGATTTATACAACAGCCTGGTGGGATGATTCCGTTGTAGAGCGTTTGGGATTACAGGATCCTCGCGAATTTACCCTAACCACCAAATTGAGCTTCTAATTTCTTAATGAAATCTTCTGAACAAACTAAAAGTTTGTCCTCCGAATCGCAAAAACAGGATACACGGTCGAAAGACCGTGTATCCATCGGGGAGAAACTGGCTTTGGGATCTGGTTACTTGCCCGTATTCCTCGGTAATGCAGCCATTAACAGCATTGCCTTGCCGTTTTACCAGATGACGATGCATATGAACCCGGCATTGTTGGGTGGTGTTCTTTCTTTACCGAGAGTTTGGGATGCTGTAAGCGATCCGGTCATGGGGTATGTGTCTGATAATGCCCATACGAGATGGGGACGTAGACGTCCGTTTATCTTTATAGGAGCTATTTTGCAGGCTTTTGCATTCGGTGCGATATGGATGGCTCCCGAGGCTTGGAGCGATACCTACAAAGCTATCTATTTGGCTATTGCATTGATTGTTTTTTACTCTTTCTACACGGTGTTCTCAGTTCCTTTGATGGGGTTAACTTATGAAATGACACCTGATTATAAGGAGCGAACAAATGTAACTGCCTATGCGGGGTTGTTTAATAAGGTTGGAGAAATTGGTTACAGTTTTCTGTTTCCCTTGGCCTGTTTGGCTTGTTTTGGATCAGTTATTACAGGGGTTCGAGTTATCGGATGGGGAACAGGGCTTATTTTCTTTGGTATTGTTGGTATTTTACCAGCTCTTTTTGTTAAGGAGCGTTATTACACTCAAATCAGCGATAAACAGAAAAGTGTTCGTTTTTGGTCTAGTTTAGGTGATTCGTTTAAAAATAAAGCCTTTGTTATTCTTATTGGTTTAACGATATGTCAGGTATTGGCAGGGATGTTGGCCAGCAGCACCGACTACTATCTCATCGTTTACTATATGTTTGACGGAGATATTGCCGAAGGGTCCAAGTGGAAAGGTTATCTTTCAGTTGGATATGCTATTATCGGGGTTATTTCCATTTTTCCGGTAAATTATTTGGCAAATCGTTTGGGTAAACGTGTAACCCTAAGCATGATCTTTGGTTTGGTATTTTTAGGTGCTGCAGGGAAGTGGATTTTTTATACACCGGGAAATCCTTGGAAAATACTTTTGGACCCTCTTTTGTGTGGCCCTATTTGGACTGCTCTGAATGTATTGATGCCGTCCATGCTCGCAGATGTATGTGATGATGATGAACTGCGTCACGGGCAACGCCGCGAAGGGATGTTTGGCTCAATTTTTTCATGGATTCAGAAGGCTGGTTTTTCTCTTTCAATGCTTGGTATGGGAATCGCATTGAGTTTTTCAGGGTTTGATGCTTCTCTCGGCGGTGCACAGTCCCCAGAAAGCATCCTGACGTTGCGCCTCTTTTTGTCAGTATCCACTGCTGTTTGGTCAGGCGCAGCAATTCTGTTGCTTTTCTTTTATCCTTTAACACAAAAACGTGCTTACGAAATTCGTGATGCACTGGAAACACGTAGAGGAACTGTTTGAGGTTATGAGTTCTAAAAACGATAGTCATGCGGTAGTCGGGAAATCCGGCAAGAAAGTTACGATCTATGATCTGGCTCGCCATACGGGTTTCTCTCCAGGAACCGTTAGTCGTGTTCTCAATAACAAAGATAAGGTAAAGCCGGAAACACGAGAAAAGATTTTACAAGCGGCTCAGGAATTAAACTTGAAACCACAAGTTTCAGCTCGTTCACGGCAAATAGCTATTATATCGGAACCTACTTACACTGACCGAATTGAAGGGTACGCTGCAACACTAACGGCTCACTTGGCATTTGCTTGTTCCCGTAAAAACATGGGAGTAGTATTGCCATCTGATCCATTTGAGCAGCTTTCAGGGAAATTTTTGGATGGCATTATTGTGGTTACATCCAATGAAGATCTATTGAGGCTTGTTGCCGAAATGGAAGATCGGATACCAGTGATCTATATGGACCATTTTTATGGAATGGAAGACCGTTATCGTGTGTGTTCTGATCACTATCGTTCTGGTTATCTTGCCGCTGAATATTTCTTACAGAGTGGTAAGAAAAAACCAGGATTTTTTGGTGGGGAAGGGCAGGCTTTTGGCGAGCGTTTGAGAGGTTTTAAAGATGCTCTTCAAGAAGCCAAACATACTCTTAATGATAAGTTTTATGTGCAGGCAGCTCCTGGAACACATCAGTCTGTCATAACGAGATTGATACGTGCCGGTGTGGATTCTGTTTTCGTTCCGGGAGCCAGTTTTCAAGCGATGGAAAGCTTGCACTTACTTACATACATTATGGGGCTTAAGGTTCCTGATGATGTTTCCATTATCGGAGGCGAGAATGAAGGCATTTCTGCGATTCAGTGCCCCCCACTGACAACGGTTGAAGAACCTCTCAAAGATATGGCCGAAGTTGCTGTGGATATGCTTGATAAGTGTACTTCGGGTCAGCAGATAGAAAATAAATCAGTAATACTGCCGGTTCGTTTAATCGAGCGTAACTCTGTTTCCTAAAGGAGAATTGCGTCATTTAAATCAAGGAAGATAAGTGACTCCTTTAGGTATATTATATCCTTATATATGGAATTTTGCTTAAATGATTAAAGAGATTTTAGATGAATGGGATTTCTACTATGAGAAATCCGAAGAGATAGTTACACCTGTTGTTTTGCCTCATAATCCAGTGAATGTGGATTTAGATGGCAACAATCACTGGCAGGGACTTTGTTATTATCGCCGTACAATCTCTTCGAAGAATTTGCCGGAGGATCAAATCTATAAGCTGTTTTTTGGTGGAGCAATGCACACGGCTGTTATCCGTATTGATGATACATTTGTGGCGGTTCATGAGGGGGGCTATTTACCTTTTGAAGTGGATATTACTTCTTGGCTTCAAGATGAAGAGGAGCACGAGCTTTTAGTACAGTTGGACAATCGGGATAATCCAGATATTGCACCGGGCAAAGAACTGGATGAACTTGATTTCTGTTGGTATGGTGGCCTATATCGTCAGGTTGAATTGCGTTCCTATCCTTTGATCCATATTACCGAATCCACTACTGCGAATAAAATAGCTGGAGGAGGTGTTTTTGTCAGAACTCTTTCTGTGAATGAAGAACAGGTTTCTGTTGAGGCAAAAATACATATAGAAAATCACTCAATTAGTTCTCGGAAGATCCAAGTTATTTCTGAAATAATGGATAACGATGCTAATATTCAAGCCGCTAGCCGAGTTATATCAATTGAAGCTAATTGCGACTCTCATGAGGTTTTTAAACATTTTTGGAAACATCCAAAACTGTGGGATTTGGATACACCAAACTTGTATACATTTCGTGTTATTCTAAAAGAGGTTACAACTGGTAAAACTTTAGAAATACGTGAAGAGCGTTTTGGTGTCCGTAGTATAAAAATATCTAGGAGCAGAGGATTACTACTTAACGGTAAACGAATTCGACCTAGAGGGACAAATAGGCATCAAGATCATCCTTGGGTTGGATATGCTGTTCTTGAGAAAGCAGATAGACGAGATGCTATTAGGATAAAATCTACAGGTTTTGATTATGTGAGACTTTCCCATTACCCACAATCACCTGCCTTTTTGGATGCCTGCGATGAGTTGGGCATTTTGGTGATGAATTGTATTCCAGGTTGGCAATTCTATGGTGAAAGTAAATTTCAGGAGAATTGCTATGATGTTGCCCGTAAATTAGTAAGACGGGATCGCAATCACCCGTGTATCATTTTGTGGGAGCTATCGTTAAACGAGACACCTATGCCGGAGGCTTTTATGGAGCGTATGAGGGAAATTGGTCATGAAGAATATCCTGGCGATCAGATGTATACCTGTGGATGGATGGATGCCTATGATGTCTTTATTCACTCTCGTCAACATGAGCAAATCCACACCTGGGAAAACGGAGATAAAGCCCTTGTCGTAGCCGAGTATGGTGACTGGGAATATTATGCCAGCAACGAAGGTTTTGATCAGAAAAAAGGCCTTGGTCTTTTAGATCCTGTGAAAAATAGTAGAGCCTTACGTGGAGATGGTGAACAAGCATTGAAACAACAGGCTGCCAATTTCACGGAAGCATTGGCTGATACATTGTCATGTCCTGCCGTTACTTGTGGTCAGTGGGGAATGTTTGATTATCCCAGAGGTTATGAACCCCATAGAGCAACCTGCGGTGTAATGGATATTTTTCGTTTACCTAAATATGGATTCTATTTTTACCAAAGCCAGCGGAGTGTTAAGCATGGCAGTGATGGTCGCATAAAAGGGGCAATGGTTTTTATTGCTACAAATTGGAATAACGAATCCTCCAAAAACATCACTGTATTTACAAACACAGAAATCGTTGAACTTTACTTGAATGGTGAGTTGTTGGGAAAAATGCAGCCCCCAAAAGACTCTGTGTTACCGCATCCACCGCATGAAATGACTCTTGATGCCTTTGTTTCAGGAACACTGAAAACCGTTGGCTACATAGATGGAAAACCAGTTGCGGAGCATTCTGTAACGACAGCTGGCGAACCGGAATCTATTCAAGTCGAGGTCGATACGAAAGGTGTTGAAATTGGTGCTGAACAAGATCTCTTTTTTGTGCATGCGAAGCTATTAGATGCACAGGGTAACTTATGTGTGCAGGTTTTGCCGACGGATGTTACCTTAACTGTCCCTGAAGGACTTGTATGTGTCTCTCCTTCAAAGATGCAAACAGAAGCAGGTGTAGCGTCCTTTTTAATTAGAAAAGAAAAAGGAGTGTTACCAGATGAGATGACGATTAATGCACAGTTGAATTCTCTGTAGAAAAAAGTGCATTCCATTTCTCATATTGGTTTTCTCTCAAGGAATTAAGCATAGATTTATGCTATTACTAAATAAACGAGCATAGATAAAAAATCTATGCTCGTTTTGATTGAAAACTTTATAAACTATTTTCTAAGAGATTCTTAATGCATGTTTCTTTTTTGTTAAGCTTCTTGTCCGTAATAGGCATTGCTACCATGTTTACGACTGTAGTGCTTGTTTAATAGATAATCTGGTGCTGTTGGAGCTTTCGGATTTAGTTGGAATGTTTTCCAAGCGATTTCTGAAATGACTTCCAATGCAAATGCCGTTTCTAAGGCTTTTTCTGGAGTTGGCCCCCACGCAAATGGTCCATGATTGCGAACGAGAACTGCCGGAATTTCCATGGGGCTAACTGTTTCATAGCATTCGGCAATAACTTTACCTGTTTCCCACTCATATTCACCTTCAACTTCTTCCTGAGTCATTGTGCGAGTCACAGGAACCGGGCCATTGAAATAATCGCAATGAGTAGTCCCATAATAGGGGATATCAATTGCTGCTTGAGCAAAGGCAACGGCTGTTCTTGAGTGGGTGTGTACCACCGAGCGAACCCCTTTGTCACCAAATGATCGGTATAGATACCTATGGGTTGGTGTATCGGAAGATGGTCGTAGCTTCCCTGCGACAACAACACCTTCGAGATCTAAAACAACGATATCTTTAGCCGTCAGTTTGTCATAATCAACACCACTGGGTTTGATGGCAAAAACACCTTCTTCTGGATCGTAAACGCTTACGTTTCCAAAGGTGATGTCTACGAGTCCGGTAGCGGGTAGTTGTTTGTTTGCTAAAGCGCAACTTTCTCTTAATGTTTCGTATTTCATTAGAGACCTTTAATTCCGTAGTAAACTTCGTTGCAACGTAAGGTTTCCTTGAGGTGTGGAAGGGTGGTGCCCTCGTCAATCATAACACTTTCAATATTGGCCATTTCAGCGAAATCAACCATGGATTCTGCTGGAACGCTATAGCTGAAACAAGTGTGGTGAGCGCCTCCTGCTTGAATCCAGCAAGCTACACCTTCTTTGAGGCTTGGTTTAACATCCCAAAGCACGCGGGCAACGGGGAGCTTTGGTAGATCGGCTTCAGGCTCAACTGCTTCTACCTGATTGATTAGGAGACGGAAGCGATTCCCCATATCTACGATGGACGCATTAATTGCTGGACCAGATTTACCGTTGAATACCAAACGAACAGGATCTTCTTTACCGCCGATACCTAATGGATGAATTTCGCAAGATGGCTTTGCATCAGCAATGGATGGACAGATTTCCAGCATGTGAGCGCCCAGACAACGCATACCATTTGGACTGAAATGGTAAGTATAGTCTTCCATAAAGCTGGTTCCCTTATCAATACCACTTGCCATTACCTTCATCGCACGTGTCAGTGCTGAATGCTTCCAGTCACCTTCGGCACCAAAACCATATCCATCAGACATCAAACG
>ENA-ORCX01000424-ORCX01000424.1-marine-metagenome-genome-assembly--contig:-NODE-424-length-16115-cov-2.384524_pt1 | contig 16115 bp, 15 predicted proteins | sample MGYA00248630_ERZ508518 | MGnify/ENA primary metagenome ERZ508518 (study PRJEB26188, sample SAMN06268768) | marine metagenome | isolation source: Bioluminescent Bay, La Paraguera, Puerto Rico | place...
CCCATAATGTTGTTCATGTACCAGACCAGCTTAATGTTGGTCTCGTTGGCGTCCGATCCCGACAATCCGAAATAGACCCGGCTCATGTGTTCGGGGGCGAGATCGATCATCTTGGCGGCGAGACGGATCGAGTTCTCGGTGCCATATCCGACGTAGGCGTGATAAAATGCGAGCTTATGCGCCTGTTCTGAAATCGCGTCGGCGACCTCGGTCCGGCCGTAACCGATATTCACGCAGTAAAGCCCGGCGAAGGCATCGAGGCTCTTCTTGCCGGCGCGGTCGGTAATGTAGACCCCGTCCCCCGTTTCGATGACGCGCACCGGCGTCTTACCGGTGGCATGGCCCTTCACATCCGATGACGCGTGCAGAAAATGCGCGCGGTCGAGGGCTTCGAGCTCGTCCATGTTGCGAAGTTCATTCATCCGAGGGTCCTCCGAAAAAGCGTATTGCCGCTTGATAGGGGGATTCGCACCGCACTTACAACCCCTTCGCCGGGATATTTATCCGCCATCCCATCTATGGTTTATTGAGAGCAGCAACACCCCACCTATGGCATACCAACGGAGAAAAAAATTATGGGAGAGACACGCCGCACCGCCCTGATCACCGGGTCGGGACGCAACATCGGCCGCGCGTCGGCACTGGCTTTGGCCAAGAACGGCATCAACGTCGTCGTCAACGGCTCATCGAACCGGGCGAACTGCGACAAGGTCGCGGACGAAGCCAGGGCGCTCGGCGTCGACGCGCTGGTCGCCATGGGTGATATCGGCAACCCGGACGATCTGGGGAATATCGCCGCCGCCGCGTTCGAAAAATTCGGCCGCGTCGACATCCTCGTCAATAACGCCGCTGTCCGGCCGAACAGCCCGTTCCTCGAAACCGACGAGGACGAGTGGGAGCGTATTCTGAACATCGACTTTCACGCCGCTCGTCGTTTATCGAAGCTCTGTCTTCCGGGCATGATCGAGGCCGGCTGGGGCCGGATCATCAACGTCACGTCCATCGGCGCCCATATCTCGCTCAAGGGCGACCCGGTCTACGGCGTGGCCAAGGGCGGGCTGGCGACAGCGACCCGCGCGCTGGCGGCGGAACTCGGGCCGCATGGCATCACGGTCAACGCGATCTGCCCGGGTTTCTTCGCCACCGAGTTCAACGCGCCGCTGGTGATCGAAGAGGGGGAGCTGCGCGCGCCCGCCGCCGGCGAGGTCGAGGTCACGGTCGAGGCCTGCGCGATCTGCCATTCCGACATCTCCTATGCCGAGGGCGCCTGGGGCGGCCCGCTTCCGGCGGTCTATGGCCACGAGGCGGCGGGGCGGATCAGCGCGCTTGGCGAGGGCGTCACCGGCTATCAACTTGGCGACACCGTTCTGGTCACGCTGCTGCGCGCCTGCGGCCAGTGCGCGCCCTGCGTGACCGGCCATCCCGCCATCTGCGCCACCTCGTCCGGCGCCGAGGGGCCGCTCAGCCTGCCGGGCGGCGGGGCGCTGGCGCAGGGCCTCGATTGCGGCGCCTTCGCCGAACGGGTCGTGGTCGACCGCAGCCAGATCGCCCCCATCCCCGCCGACATGCCGATGGAGGCCGCCTGCCTGCTGTCCTGCGGGGTGATCACCGGGGTCGGCGCGGTGGTGAATACCGGCGGCGTGCGGCCCGGCCAGAACGTGGTGGTGATCGGCGCGGGCGGCGTGGGGCTGAACGCGATCCAGGGCGCGCGGCTGGCCGGGGCCGCCCGTATCATCGCCGTGGACATGACCGAGGAAAAGCTGCAGGCGGCGCGCGAATTCGGCGCCACCGACGGCATCCTCGCCTCCGAGGCCAAGCCTTGGTCCATCGCCCGCAAGATGACCGGCGGACGCGGGGCCGATGCGGTCTTTGTCACCGTGGGCGCGATCCCGGCCTATGACGTGGCGACGCGCTACCTGGGTATGGGCGGCAGGATGGTGATGGTGGGCATGCCCCATTCGGGCCAGAAATCCAGCTATGAGCCGGTGATCGTCGCCGCCACCGGCCAGGCGCTGGTCGGCTCGCTGATGGGCGACACGGTGCTGGCGCGCGACATTCCCTGGATGGTGGACCTCTACCAACAGGGCCGGCTGAAGCTGGACGAGCTGATCTCGGGCCGCTGGCGGTTGGACCAGATCAACGAGGCCATCGCGGACACCAAGTCGGGCGCGGCCCGGCGCAACGTGATCCTGTTCTGAGATGCGGCTGGAGGGGCTCGAGATCTTCACCATCGCGCCCCCGGCCCCGGGCTGGGGCGGGCGCTACTGGATCGTGGTGAAGCTGACCACCGACACCGGGATCACCGGCTGGGGCGAATGCTATGCGGCAAGCGTCGGGCCGGACGCGATGCGCGCCGTGATCGAGGACGTGTTCGCGCGCCACATGGCAGGGCAAAGCCCTGAAAACATTGAGTTCATGTTCCGCCGCGTCTATTCCTCGGGCTTCACGCAACGCCCCGACCTGACAGTGATGGGGGCGTTTTCCGGGCTGGAGATCGCCTGTTGGGATATCCTGGGCAAGGCGCGCGAGCGGCCCGTCTGGGCGCTTCTGGGCGGGCGCATGAACGACCGCATCCGCGCCTATACCTATCTCTACCCCCTGCCCCATCACGACCACCGGCAATTCTGGGTCTCGCCCGATATGGCCACCGAAAGCGCCGCCGCGCGGCTGGCCGAGGGTTACACGGCGGTGAAATTCGACCCCGCCGGCCCCTACACGATCCGCGGCGGGCATCAGCCGGCCCTGTCCGACATCACCCGCTCGGTCGCGTTCTGCAGGGCGATCCGCGAGGTCGTGGGCGACCGGGCCGACCTGCTGTTCGGCACGCATGGCCAGTTCACGCCCGCGGGGGCCATCCGGCTGGGCCGGGCGCTGGAGCCCTATGCGCCGCTGTGGTTCGAGGAACCCGTGCCGCCCGACGACATCCCCGGCATGGCCGAGGTCGCGCGGGCGGTAAGCATCCCCGTGGCCACGGGCGAGCGGCTGACCACCCTGTCGGAATTCGCCGCCGTGCTGCGCGCGGGCGCGGCGGCGATCCTGCAGCCGGCGCTGGGGCGTGCGGGCGGGCTGTGGCAGGGCCGCAAGATCGCCGCGCTGGCCGAGGCGCATGGCGCGCAGATCGCGCCGCATCTCTATGCCGGGCCGGTGGAATGGGCGGCCAATATCCACCTCTCGGCCGCGATCCCCAACCTGCTGATGGCCGAGACCATCGATACCCCGTTCCACGCCGCGCTGATCGGCGGCGCGATCACGGTGGAAGAGGGGTTCGTCCCCGTGCCCGACGCCCCCGGACTGGGCATCGCCTTTGACGAAGACCTCGCCCGCGCCCACCCCTATACGGGGGACGCGCTGCACCTTGAGATGCAGGAAGGGCCCTGCGAATATGCCAACGGAAATGCCTTCCAGGGCGGCGCGCCGCGGGAGGAATAGGCCCGGGCCCGCGACCACATTCCCGCCACATTTTCCCGCTAAAATTGAGCGCGTTTCGGGGTAACCCCAGGATGAGGCCCATTGAACATGAGTATTATCGACACCGAAATCGGGGCGGGGCAAATCACCCCCCATCACGTGAAATACCCAGAAAAAATGGTGCCTTGCGGCGTACGTGAACCAAAGAACCCTTCGGTCACGCTGCCGGTCGGGGCGATCGTTCTGACATTGCGTGGGGCCATCCCGGTGCAATATGTCCGGCGCGGCGACCGGGTGGTCACCCGCTCGGGCGGCAGTCCGCTGAAGCGCCTCTATACCTACGGTGGAACCTGCTACACGCTGGAATTCGACAGGCCCGAAGTCGTCTATGTCCTGGACGAGGAATACTGGGACCACAACGCCAACGTGCACCACGTCCAGCAACGGCCGTCGGTCCACGACGCGTAGTGCTGGCGACCCCTCGAGGACTCGAACCCCGAACCTGCTGATTAGAAGTCAGCTGCTCTATCCAGTTGAGCTAAGGGGCCGCTTGCGCAGCTATTTGCGGGGTTTGGCGCCACCGATCAAGGTAAATCGCGCCGATGGCGGGCGATCCGCGGCTCAGTGTGTCCAGACGGTGCGGCGGTTGGTGGCGAAATTCTCGCCATAGCCGCCCTTGCGGATCACCGGCTTGCGCTTGTGCGGCTCCATCACGATGGCCTCGATCCCGTGCGCCTTGGCATAGTCCAGCGCCTCTTCCTTGGTGTCGAAACGCAGGCGCACCTGGGCCTGGGTATCGGCGGACGAGGTCCAGCCCATCAGCGGATCGACCTCACGCGCGCTGGCGGGTGCGAATTCCAGAACCCATTGGTGGGTCTTGGCCGTGCCGGACTGCATCGCGGTCTTGGCGGGCTGGTAGATACGGGCAAGCATGTTCGGACTCCCTGATCGACTGTCCCCTTATGGGAAAAATGCCGCAGCGAGGCAAGACGCGAACCGCGCAAAAAACCGGCCGGGCGGCAGCGGGCGCTAGACGCGCGCGCCACGCGCCAAGGCGCCCAGATGCGAGTTCCGCGCCCTGAGGAACGCCATCAGGCGGTCGGGATAGCCCTCGGGCGGGGCGGTGCGGATCGAGGCGCGGTCCATGACGGCATCCCGCCAGGCCTGCGCCCCTACGAGGTGCAGAACCGGCTGTTGCTGCCGCAATACCGCGTATCGCGCCTGGTCCAGCGACTGGCCAAGGCGGGCTATCTGCGCCGTCAGGCCTACGACGGGGACGGGCGGGGCCAGCTCCTGGTCCTGACACCCGAAGGGGCCGAGATGCGGCGCCGGATGTGGGCGGTCTATGCCCCGGCCATCGAGCAGGCGGTCGGCGCCAGGCTTTCGCCCGAAGAGGCGCAGACCCTCGCCACGCTGCTAGCCAAGCTGACGAACACCGGGGCCGCCCCCGCGCCCCGATGACAGTTTCGCGCGTCGGGGGCCTGCCCCCTTGCACCGGAACAAAAACAGATCAAAATCGGGCGCGAAAGGAATCCCCCCATGCCCTACGCCCAGGAACACCCGGCCCTGCACGCCCCTGCCCCCGACGTGAAGACCCGCCCCAAGCTGGAGGGCGGCAAGCGCTTCGTCATGAAGACCGAGTTCGAGGCCGCGGGCGACCAGCCCACCGCGATCGCCGAGCTTTCGGCGGGCGTCGATGCGGGCGAGCGTGACCAGGTGCTGCTGGGCGCCACCGGCACCGGCAAGACCTTCACCATGGCCAAGGTGATCGAACAGACCCAGCGCCCGGCGATCATCCTGGCCCCCAACAAGACGCTGGCCGCGCAGCTTTACGGCGAATTCAAGGGATTCTTCCCCGACAACTCGGTCGAGTATTTCGTTTCCTACTACGACTACTACCAGCCCGAGGCCTACGTGCCGCGCTCGGACACCTATATCGAGAAGGAATCCCAGATCAACGAACAGATCGACCGGATGCGCCACTCGGCCACCCGCGCGCTCTTGGAACGCGACGACGTGATCATCGTGGCCTCGGTCTCCTGCATCTACGGCATCGGCAGCGTCGAGACCTACGGCGCCATGACCCAGGACCTGGAGGCGGGCAAGGAATACGATCAGCGCGCCATCATCGCCGATCTGGTGGCCCAGCAATACCGCCGCAACGACGCGGCGTTCCAGCGCGGCAGCTTCCGCGTGCGCGGCGACGTGCTGGAGATCTGGCCCGCCCACCTCGAGGACCGCGCCTGGCGATTGTCGTTTTTCGGCGAGGAATTGGAGGCGATTACCGAGTTCGACCCGCTCACAGGTTCGAAAACTGATAGTTTCGAACATATCCGGGTCTACGCGAACTCGCATTACGTGACCCCCAAGCCGACCATGAAACAGGCCATCATCGGCATCAAGAAAGAGCTGCGCCAGAGGCTCGACCAACTGGTGGCCGAGGGCAAGCTGCTGGAGGCGCAGCGGCTGGAGCAGCGCACCAATTTCGACCTCGAGATGCTGGAGGCCACGGGCGTGTGCAACGGGATCGAGAACTATTCGCGCTACCTGACCGGCCGCGCGCCCGGTGAGCCGCCGCCGACGCTGTTCGAGTTCATCCCCGACCGCGCCATCGTCTTCGCCGATGAATCCCACGTCACCGTGCCCCAGATCGGCGGCATGTACCGGGGCGACTATCGCCGCAAGTTCACCCTGGCCGAGCACGGCTTCCGCCTGCCGTCCTGCATGGACAACCGCCCGCTGAAGTTCGAGGAATGGGACGCCATGCGCCCGCAATCGGTCTTCGTCTCCGCCACCCCCGCCGCGTGGGAGCTGGAACAGACCGGCGGCGTGTTCACCGAACAGGTGATCCGGCCCACGGGCCTCTTGGACCCCGAGGTGGAAATCCGGCCGGTGGAGATGCAGGTCGACGACCTGATGGACGAGATCCGCAAGGTCACCGCCAGGGGCTTCCGCACGCTGGCCACCACGCTGACCAAGCGCATGGCCGAGGATCTGACCGAATACCTGCACGAGCAGGGCATCAAGGTGCGCTACATGCATTCCGACATCGACACGATCGAGCGGATCGAGATCCTGCGCGACCTGCGGCTGGGGGCCTTCGACGTGCTGGTGGGCATCAACCTGCTGCGCGAGGGGCTGGATATTCCCGAATGCGGGCTGGTGGCCATCCTGGACGCCGACAAGGAGGGCTTCCTGCGCTCTGAAACCTCGCTGATCCAGACCATCGGGCGGGCCGCGCGCAACGCCGAGGGCCGCGTGATCATGTATGCCGACCGTATGACCGGCAGCATGGAGCGCGCGATTGCCGAGACCAACCGCCGCCGCGAAAAGCAGATGGCCTATAACGAGGAACACGGCATCACGCCGGAGACGGTGAAGAAGAATGTCGAGGACATCCTCGCCGGTCTCTACAAGGGCGACGTCGACATGGCCCGCGTGACGGCCAAGGTCGACAAGCCCATGCACGGCGCCAACCTGGAGGCGCATCTGGACGGTCTGCGCACCGAGATGCGCAAGGCCGCCGAGAACTTGGAATTCGAGGAGGCCGCAAGGCTGCGCGACGAGATCAAGCGGCTGGAGGCGGTGGACCTGGCCGTTTCCGACGACCCGCTGGCGCGACAGGCGGCGGTGGAGGCGGCCAGCGAGGCCGCCGTGGGGCGGTCAACGGCGGGGAAGCCGGGGCAGAGGGGTGGTGTGAAGCGGCGGAAAGGGCGTTAGATTTCAATACGCCCTCGTTCGCCGGGACGAAACGCGCCGGGCTTATCCCTCCATACGAAATCGACCCACGCGTCCACATTTAGCGCCCGCGCCGATCTAACTATGATTTCGACCGCATCCTCAGCAGAAACGCCTTGGTATGAAAATCCCCAATCTGGGAGATACTTATATCCTTCATCTGCCTTCTGCCCCGGCACCACATTAGCTCCAGAGGCTCCACGCACCATCTGAACGTCGCCATATTCCGCAAAAAGGATTTCCAATGCCAGACGCACCATAGCGTCCCATGTTGCTTTGTCGGGCGATTTCCCACGGAACGCCCCTGCCATCATCTTTGTATGCCTGAGTGGAGGGATCGAAGCCGGCCCGAAGACTTCGACTTTTCTTCCATCCCTTGCTGGCGTCGAAGAACCTGTTCCCTCGCCAGCGTTCATATCCTCCAACATATCAAGAACTTTGGTGAACGCTGTCGTTGCGGTGTCCACAAGGGGCTCAGCATAGTTTTGAAGGCGCGCAAAGTCGTGTTCTGTAACTTCAATGGTGTGCATATTTTTATCTCCATAATTTCATTATTACCATATCTTTGGCATTTTTTCACGTCAATATGAAAATATTCCACGTCGACTAACTGCCACCGCGAAGCTCCACTTTCCCGTCGGAAGTTGGTACGGCGAGACCATAACCGAAGGGATTAGACGAGAAAAAACAGCAATTTGCCCGATGCTCCGCATCGGGCACGCGCCCGACCCGCCCCCCAGGGCGGGCGCGTGCCGCACCCACCCTCGGGCCGGGCGCGAGTCTTTGGCAGACGTGGCGCCGCTGGCCGGATGGCAACTGGCGCCACCCTCCCCCGCCGCCCCGATCCCTGCTATCCTGCCCCCATGCCCGACACACCCCCTCAGAAATGGTCGCAGAAGGTCACCGAGACCAGCCATGCGCTGGCGTTGGAGGACGGGGTGTTCACCTGGGACGACCCCAAACGCATCGCCGCCTCGCTCAAACGCTCGGCCGAGGACAGCACGCGGCGCAAGGGCACGGTGCTGCAATCCGCCATGTCCATGCTGAACTTCTACATCAACCGCGCCGGCCGCACCCTCGACCCCGGGCAGAAGGCGGTCCTCGAACAGGCCAAGGAGGAACTGCGCGCGCTCTGCCGGGACCGGGGCCACGACCTCCCCTCTTGACGCCGAGAGAAAAACCTCTCATTTGAAAACTGTCGTGGGGCCGTAGCTCAGTTGGGAGAGCGCGTCGTTCGCAATGACGAGGTCAGGGGTTCGATTCCCCTCGGCTCCACCAAATCCCCCTGCCAATAGATCGATAATATGCGTCATTTTGCCCGGCGCACCGTGCTACCCCGCAATTTCCCACCGCCTTAACGAATTGTTGTTCGGTGTGCGGAGTTGAAATGCGATCCGCCACGATCCTTATCCGCCCGTCCGGTCAGCGACGCGACCGGCCCAAAGCGGACCTCCGCCTGCCATGCGGCGCATATCTGCGTTAACCCGCGCGGCGGAAACCAAGGCATCTTGACCCGACTACGTCAGGCGGGGCTCCTGGCGACGGAAGGTGCTGTTGTATCCCCGACATCGGGCCGGTTTCTTCCGAGAAACTCGCCGGTCATTCCGGTGCCAGCACTTCGAGCAGATGATCACGGTAGAGCACATCGACCCCCTGCCTGTTGAGATGGTCGGTGTCAAAATAGAGGCTCGGGTCATCGATCGTTGCGCTCAGATCGTGGAAGGGGATGCCGCGCGTGTCCAGCCTTTCGCCCAGCAGGCGGTCGAAGGTCTCCTCGCCCGGCAGCGCCTTTCGAAAGGCCTCTGGCACGGGCAGCTTGACGACCGCGATCTCCACGCCCGCCGCCTCGGCGCTGTCGAAAAGCCCGTCGAGGATGTCCAGGTAGTGCGCCACGGTGGCAGGCTCGGGCGCGCCGTCGGGATAGAGATAGGAAATCCGGGCCGAGGCCGCGTGGCGCGAGGGGCGGAAGCTGCGGTCGAAATCCTCGGCGCCGCGCCAGCCTTCCTGCGGGAAACGGTCCACCGGGTTGAGCTTGGAAAAGCCGGTGAGGTAGTCCAGCAGCCCCCGGGGACCGGCGTGGCCGTCCAGCACGAACTCGCTTAGGGTGCCGGCCGTGGACAGGCGCAGGGGCATCTGCCGCAGCAGCTTGCGGTCGCCCAGCCGGACCTCGTTCCAGTCCGGGCTGCCGAAGCCGAAGGAATCGACGGCGTAGAGCAGGTGTTTCACCTCCAGGTCCCTCAGCGCCTGCTCGAACACGAAACGGTTGTAGAGCGGGCCCGCGCCGATCTCGGCCAGGATCATCATCGATTGGCCGGTGTCGCGTTCCAGCCGCCCCGGAACGTCGCCGAAGGCCAGCGGCAGCGCGTGCGAGGCGCCGAGGACCACCCAGTCGACCTGGGCGCCGCGTGCGGCCAGTAGCCTCTGGAAGGCGGTGTCGGTCTGCCCGCGGGCCACCGTCCGCTCGGCGATGGCGAAGGCCGCGGCATAGAGCGCCAGGAAGATGCCGATGAAAGCGCCGATGGTGCCGAGCGGCAGTTTCCGGGCGGGGCGGGGTTTGGGATCCATGGCCGGCCTCTCAGAACTGCATGTAGACGAAGGCTTCGCTCTGCCAGCGGCCGAGCAGGAGCAGGGCGAAGAGGCAGGCATACCATGCCGCCCAGCGCAGCGCGCGCGGCGCGCGGGCCAGCCGTCGGGTGAGGCGTTTCTGCTCCAGCACCAGCTCGATGGCCAGAAGCGAAACGATGAGCGCGGCGAGAAAGCCGTGCTCGGCGGTGAAGGGATAGCGGGCCAGCAGCCCCGGAAGTTCGGGCAGCGCCTGCCAGATGCGGGTGAGGACCGTCCCGGCATCGCCGAGGTTCCCCGCCCGGAAGAACACCCAGCTCAACACGACCAGGTGAAAGACCAGCACTGTGGTCACAAGCGTATGGATCCGCCCCAGCGGCTTGCCGCGCAGGCGCCCGCGGATGCGGCGGCGCACCGGGCTGAGCGCGCGCTCCACCCAGATGTAGACGCCGTTCAGGGCCCCCCAGACCAGGAAGCCCCAGCCGATGCCGTAGCCCAGCCCCGCATGCCAGATCCCGCTGGCGAGGAAGACCAGCATGAGGCCCAGATACATGCGCAGCGCGCCGTGGCCGCTGCTGAAGGGGTAGTAGACATAATCACGGAACCAGTCGGCCAGCGACACATGCCAGCGCCGCGACCAGAATTCGCTGATCGAATGCGCGAAATAGGAGCGGCGGAAATTCTCGGACAGCTTGATCCCGAACAGCAGCGACGCGCCCCGCGCGATGTCGGTGTAACCCGAGAAATCGCAATAGATCTGGAAGGCGAAGAAATAGGTGGCGATGACCAGCTCCATGGGCACCGCGTAATCCGGGATCGCATATGTGCGGTCCACGAAGGGGGCGAGGTTGTCGGCGATGACCACCTTTTTCACCAGCCCCCAGAGGATGAGTTGGAAGCCCAGCGACAGGAAGGCCGGGTTGATGGCCGGCCGCCTTCGCAGTTCCTCGGCGAAGGGGGCGACCCGCTCGATCGGGCCGGCGAGGATCTTGGGAAACCACGCCAGGAAGACGAGGTCGTGCATCCCGCTGCCTGGCGACTCGGGCGGGGAGCGGTAGCGGTCCGCCAAAAGCGCGATGGCCGTGAAGGCATAGAAGGAGAACCCGGCCGGCGATGTCAGGCCCAGCGCCGGCAGCCACGGCACGGCCTCGGCGATGGAGTCATAGTATTTCAGGATGCCCAGCAGGCCGAGGATGGCCGCCACGCCGGCCCAGAAAACGGCCGCCCGGTAGGGGGCATCTGCGGCCAGAAGATACCGGCCCGCCGCCAGGGCGATCACCACCACGACGCCCAGATAGGCGAGGTTTTCCACCCCGAAACTGCCATAGAAGACGAGGCTGGCCAGCAGCATCCAAGGCAGGCGGAGCCCGGCAGGAAGCAGCCAGAAAAGCAGCGCCGCCACCGGCAGGAAGAGAAGGAACTCGAGCGAGTTGAACAGCATCGGCCATCTCCCGGCCCGGCGCGGCTGCGGTCAGTAGGACGCGCCCCCCGCGCGCAGGGCGGGCGGCACGAGGTCGATGGGGATGCCGCCGTTGATCACCAGGTAGTCCGCCAGCGCCTCGCGCTCGGGCTCGGTCATGTCGATCTCGATATGGCTGGGCTTGTGCATCGTGCCCAGCCAGGCCTCGCGGGTGCGGTCCTGGGTGATGACCACGGTGATGATGTGGCAGGACTGGCACATCTTCAGCGCCATGTCGCGCCCGTCCCAGGGCAGCTCGCCGCCGGGGTCCATGGGCGCGTTGGCGGCCAGGTAATGGGCCAGCGTATCCACCTGCCAGCTGTCGAGATCGGCCACGGCCGCCGGCGCGTCGGCCTGCGCGGCCTCGATGCGCCCGCGCCAGGCGGCCGGGTCGCCGTCGCCTTCGGCGATGGCGCTTTCCAGCCCGGCGGGCTGGCCGGCCTCGCGGGCAGCTTCCAGCAGCGTCCGGCCGCCATCGGGGATGAAGGCGAAGACGTCATCTTCCTGCCCGGGCGCCGCGCCGGGCAGGGCCAGCCCGAGAACCGCGGCCAGGGCGGCGGTCAGCAACGTGGTACGTGTCATGCTTTCACCTTTCCTTGGCGTCCCTTTCGGGGGTCAGAACCGCAGTTCCGGCGGGACGTCCTCGAACCGCAGCGGCATGTTGAGGGCCGAGTAACGGGCGAAGGTATCGCGCTCGACCTCGCTCATCGGGATTTCCGAATGGAAGGGCGACTTGAAGGTGCCCTTCCATCCGACCTCGTCGCGCTCATGCATCAGGTAGCCGGAAAACAGCGAATGGCAGAACTGGCATTGGGCGATGGCCAGGTCCTTGCCGTCCGGCGGTAAGACCGCGGCGTCGCCGGTTTCGGCCAGCGCCGCCAGAACGTCCTCGCCCAGCGGCAGGTTCAGCTCGGCATAGCCGGCAAAGGTCGCGCGGGCGGTATCGTCCATCTCGGGGTTCTGCGCTGCCGCCCAGGCCTGCCATTCCGCGCTGTCCTGATCGCGCGCGGCGATCTCGGCGAGCGCCTTGCCGTCCTGCGGCCCGATGAGTTCGAGCAGCAGGGCGCGCCCGCCTGCCGGCATGAAGGCGTATTGGTCCTCCTGCGCATAGGCGCCGATGGCAAGCAGCAGCGCCAGGCCCATAATCGGCGCACGGTGCGTCAGTCGTCGCATCGTTCTCACCCGTCCGTCCGGTCGCCTGTGGCCGCGTCGAAATTGAAGACCGGCACCGTCATGCTCTGCGCGGCCCTGTCAGACGGGAACCCCGCACCGCGCATCAGGTCCAGCTTCATCGCCGTCTCGTCCTCGTAGTATCTCTCGCCGCAGGTCTGACAGACCAGCGCCGGGATGCCATCGACGACGACCAGGCGCTCGCCCTCCCAGAACGCGGCCTTCACCTTCTCGGCGGCAAGGGTGCCGCCGGAGCAGGCGATGCATCCCGCCGGTTCCGCCTGGGTTGCGGGTGCAGGAGCCGCCAGCGGCTCCTGCTGCTCGGGATCGCGATCAGACAAGGTCACGGGCTGCTCCCACGATTCCGTCCGCATTGGGGCGCATCCACAGGAACATCTCGGGCGAGGCCGGCGGCGGCGCGTCGGGCCAGGCGACGCGCTTGTATTTCGCGCCCTCCACGTTGGTGGCGACCCGCGCGATCACCTCGGCGCCCGGGGACAGCGTGTAGTAGGACTGATCCACCGTCAGCAGGCGCTTGGTCTTGGCGACCGAGTTCACCAGCGTCTCGGTATCCATCTCCTTCAGCGCGCGCAGGTCGATCACCTCAACGCTCATGCCCTCGGCGGTCAGCGTCTCGGCCGCCTTCAGCACCTCGGGCATACCCCCGCCCGAGCTGACGATGGTGAGGTCGCTGCCCTCCTGGCGCACCGCGGCCTTGTCCAGCGGCACCTCGTAGGGCTCGTCCGGCACCTCCTCGACCAGCGTGCGCAGCCCGGCGGGGTAGAGATAGACCACCGGGTCGGGCGAGCGCAGCGCGGCATGCATCATGCCCTTGGCATCGTAGGGCGTGGACGGGATCACGGTGCGCACCCCGGGGATATGCATGTAATAGCTGTCCTCTTCGTAGCAGGAGTGCTGGCCGGCGAAACCCGGGGTCTGGCCGGTCATCTCGATGATCCAGACCACGGGCATCGACGCCTTGCCGCCCGTCATGTGCCGCATCTTGCCGGCATAGTTCTGGATCAGCTCGAACGGCATCAGCGCGCCCTGGTAGGGGATGTAGGTCGCCGATTTCGAGCCGGCGAGGCCCGCGCCCAGCACCGTTGCCGCCATCCAGTACTCGTCGATGCCGGTGTTGCAGACGCGCTTGCGCCCGAACTCGGTCTCCAGGTTGATCACCGGCATGCCCGGGTTGGAGGCAACCGGCGGGGTCAGCTCGAAGATCCAGGTCATCTCGGGATCCTCTCGCATTTCATATTGCACGGCCTCTAGGACCGCATACATCCAGCTTTTCTGTGCCATCAGTCTATCCTTTCCATACGGTCCTTGGGGTCAGCCGAACTGGCGGGCGGGCACCGTGCCTTCCGCGAAGACGTGCTTCAGGCCGTCTTCGGGATTGCAGAGCGGCTGCGACAGCCCCCACTCGAAGGCGGCGGCGATCTCGGCCTTGACCTCTTCCTCGATCTCGGCTGCGCCGGCGTCGTCCAGAACGCCCCAGTCCACCAGCGTGTCACGGCAGATGTCGACCGGATCGCGCTGCATCCAGGCGCGCACTTCGCGTTCCGGGCGGAACGAGGTGATCGCCAGCGGGTCGTAGCCGAAGGCGCCCAGTTCCCCTTCCTTGGCGCCCGGTGCGCCCCAGTGGTTGTAGTAGCGGTAGGTCTTGGCCTCGATGAAGGTCGGCCCGCCGCCCGCACGGGCACGGTCCACCGCTTCCTTCGCGGCGTTGTAGACCTGGAACACGTCCTGGCCGTCCACCACCCGCGCCGGGATGCCATAGGCCGTGGCGGCATCGGCGATGTCCTTGTGCGGGCAGGAATAGGTGTAATGCGCGTACTGGTGATAGAGGTTGTTCTCCAGCACATAGATGAACGGCAGATCCAGCAGCTTGGCGTTGTTCAGCGCCGAGTGGAACTGCGGCGTGGCATAGGTGCCGTCGCCGCCGAACACCACCGAGACCTGGTCCGAGCCGCGCGCCCGGAAGGCAAAGGCCGACCCCGTCGCGGTGACATGGCCCGGCCCGATCATCCCGTCGGCGCCGACGAAGCCCACCGAGGGGTCGGACAGGTGCATCTCGGCCGCGTAGCCGCCGTTCAGCCCGGTCGCGCGGAAGTCGTCCTCGGCGACCATCTTGGGGATATCCACGCCCTTGGCGATGGCATGGCCCGAGGGCCGGTGCGTCGAGTAGACGAGGTCGATCTGTTTATACGGCCCCTCGTTGCGGAGTGCCGCGCAAACGCCGGTCGCGACCGCTTCCTGCCCGGCGTAGAAGTGGTTGTAGCCGCGGTAGTCGGGATTGCCGAGCATCTGGTCGGCCTGGGTGCGCTCGTGCCAGCGGATCCTGAGGATCGTGCGATACATTTCCACGAGCTTTTCGTCCGGCAGGTCCTTGGCGTGATAGCCGATGTCGCCATTGGCAAAGGCGCTTCGCCCGGACGTCGAGAGGACCGCGCCGGTCAGGGCGGCGATCTGCAGGAACCCACGACGAGATTCCGATGCCGGCACGTCGTCTTCGTCGGGCGCCGGCGCGGCCGATTTAGTATTCCAATCCATAGTGATTTCCTCCCAAATGCGGCCGCCGGTCCTTGCGCTTGAGATCTCTTGCGGCCCACGAGCAACAATGAGGGAAGCGTGTGGGTTCCGCGGCTGATTGTAATTGACTCATGTCAATTTGTGTTACAGCCGGTCTCGATTTTCTCGGCGCCGCGTCACTTCGAGCCAAGTCGCCATGCCTTCCCGAGACCCCTCTGAAAGAGCCGACGCCTACATGCGCCAAGATCTCAACGGTCCTCGCTTTTTGGGACAGCGCATCCTGAACACCCCATCTTTGCTCAAAGATTGAAGTGTTGCCTCGACCCTCTGAAACCGCCCCGCAAAGCGGTCGCTTATGCATGTCGCCGCGAAGTTCCGCTCCCCGCCTGAAATCACTCTTGGCGATGCGGCCACTGCCTGCTCCGAACTCAGGGCAGCCACCGCGCGATCGGTCAGCTCCGGGGTCCTGCCCTTGACGGCAGTCTGCGTGTCTCTGCGTCGGCCGTCTCCAATGGGTCGGATCGCCGTCACGTTTCCCGCCGTTTCACCCTCCGACAAACAATAGACCGGATACGACAGGCCAAAATGACAGGCGGCACCAGAAAGCGTAAATTTCCAATGAAATAACCACGTGTTGGGTCATAACGCACCGCCCTGCACTTGGGGACATGCAGACCTCGGCTCCACCATTTCCCGGACAGCAGCGCCCGCTCAGCGGAAGATATCGACCGTGATCATGTCGCCGCGCGCGCCATAGCCGTAGACCGAGACGTAGACCGTCACGCCGCCCTTCACGATCCGGCGCGCGGCGTCGGGGTCGATCCAGCCGTCGCGGATCATCCGCTCCATCGCCGCGCGGTTGCCGATATCGGCGAAGAACGGGTCGCCCTCGTCGCCCGCGTCGCGGATGCCGAAACGGTGGAAATTGGCCCGGTCCTGGCGCAGGATCTGCCAGGGCTGCCACAGGCGTGCGCCGCTGGAATTTCGCAGGTCGGCCGCGCCGATATGGGCAACGTAGCTGCCCAGCAACTCCTGCGCCCGCGCCGCCGGCGCCAGCGACGCCTGGCTCGACGGTTTCCTGGGCTCGCTCGACGAAAAGCAGGTCGCCGAAGCCAACGAGCGGGCCGGCGAGTGGGCGTCCGGCCTGACCTTCGTCGGCGGCAATGTGATTTTCTAGTGCTTCGCCCGTGAAGGTTTGCTAGAACCCGCGCCGTCCAATCCCTCCGATCACCCTGTCGTCACAGGT
>ENA-ORCX01000425-ORCX01000425.1-marine-metagenome-genome-assembly--contig:-NODE-425-length-16045-cov-3.061247_pt1 | contig 16045 bp, 16 predicted proteins | sample MGYA00248630_ERZ508518 | MGnify/ENA primary metagenome ERZ508518 (study PRJEB26188, sample SAMN06268768) | marine metagenome | isolation source: Bioluminescent Bay, La Paraguera, Puerto Rico | place...
AAGAGTGTATGCAGGAGTCTGGTACCCAAAATAATCTACCTGTGCATAAAAAGGGTTTACATACCTGAGCCTGGCAGTATCAGAAGTTCGACCGATTTGAAGTAACGCATCTTCCATTAAAGGTTGCATTAGCACTGGTAACAATCCCAAAAAAAAGACAGCTACAATAGCAAAAGCAACAAATGCCCAGCTAATAAGGTACCAGAGCGTCCTAAAAAAAAGACTAATTCGTTCAGCTTGCTCGATCATAATAATGTGGAGCTAGATAACTTCTCCGCATTCACAAAATGATGAACCTAAAATAGAGTTTGAATATAGCAATCAATTTTTAGGTTGGGTAGCTGTATCATCCTAATGGAAAATTACTCGGACTTATAAAAACAAACTCATAACTGAAACTGTTCTTTTGAGTTTTCAACCGATAGAAAAAGAGCATAATAAAACTACTATGGCTCTTCTTTATATTGTATTAGGAACCTCTGGCTCGGGACGTCGTGAAGTAATTATGGATATTATTCGCCATGGCATTGATTTAGCCAAGGAACAGGCAACCGTATATATTCCAGAAGACGAAACTACTTGTGAAATAGACGATAAACTAAACGCTCTACCTAACGTTACAGTTAATAATTGGGCGCTTGTGGATGACCAATTCGTCTCTACTGAATCCCTAAAAGAAGGACAAGAATTACTGTTCTTTTTAGTTAACGGTCGCAAGAACCCTATCGACCAGTTGGAAGCCATTCATGATTGGGCAAAACAACAAACGGGAGTAGAAATGGGACGTATCTATACCGTTTTGAACAGCCAATTGGCATCCACTGTATCCGGTGTAAAAGCCTGGTATGATGCGTGCATCCATTTCTCAGATATTGTTCTATTCAACAAGCGAGAAGATGTCCCGAACAAGTGGTTTAAAGACTTCGAAGCGATATATCACAAACTCTGTTTTCCCTGCCTTTTTGATATTGTAAAGAAAGGACATGTCAAAAATGCAACAAGTATACTCTTTCCTGAAGCACGTCGTATGAGTCAGGCCTTTGACGATTTAGACCCTGAATTTCAAGATCCAACTTATGGATACGATATAGATACTTCCGATGATGAGGAAGAAGACGAAGAAGATGCTATCCCCAAAGAAGCTTACTTTGAAAAGCTTGTATCAGGTCATAGAATAAAACGTATTCCAGATATTAACAAATTTTTGGCTTAAATATCTGTAATACAAATTCCTCATATTTTGAGCCAGCATTAAAATTGACATTGACAGAAATGCTCCAAATTAGCATTTTCCGAGCTTTACCGCACACAGCGATGCTCAGGTGGTGAAATTGGCAGACACGCATGATTCAGGTTCATGTGCCGCGAGGCGTGGGGGTTCAAGTCCCCCCCTGAGCACCATATTTACTCATCAAACCGCTTTTTTATTAAAGCGGTTTTGATGTATCTGGAGTTTGCATATTCGAGATTATCTCAGAAAAAACAGCAAACGCTCATAAGGTACAGAATACAGGACATTAAATACAAAAGAAGCGCTTAAAATCCCTATTTAGGAACTTTAATTAGCTCTTTACAAAACAAAAGACATGCCTTATAGTGTTCTATATTTAGAACTTTAAAACCTTTCTATTAAGTTATGTCCTACATTAGGAACACTAAAAAAATATCCCCTTCTGCTTGGGCAGAAGAGTTAGGTCAACGCCTTAAACAGGCACGCCTAAATACAGATATGACTCAAGTTGAAGTGGCTGAACTTACTGGCTTATCTAGGAAAGCAGTTATAAATGCAGAGAAGGGAAAGGTTCCTCTCGAAGTCTTTATTACAATCTTATCTGCTCTGAATTTAGACTATCACTTGAATTCATTTCTTCCCACACCAAAAATTTCACCACTACAGTTAGCGAAGCTACAAGGCAAACAGCGTCAACGAGCATCAGGGAATAAACAGATGATGGTCGAGGAAGATCCAGAATGGTAATGGAAGCTATTAATATAACCTACCGTGATATGGAAGTCGGGGCTGTAAGCTACGATTCCCAAGCAGGAATGGGAGCATTTCAATATAACCCCTCATTCTTAAATATGGGCATTGAATTATCTCCGCTAAAAATGCCTCTCTCGGAACAGATATATTCATTCCCAGAACTAAACTTCAGCACTTACAGAGGACTTCCTGGCCTTTTAGCTGATTCACTCCCTGATGATTTTGGCAATGCTGTGCTAAATACGTGGGTAGCAGCAAAAGGAAAGTCACCAGAAGATATTACTCCGTTGCAAAGACTCCAATATACGGGAAAACGAGGGATGGGTGCATTGGAATACGCTCCTGCCACTCGCCTAAAGGGACTAAATGCATCTCAGCAAGTTGATGTAGAGTCTCTGGTAAGCATCGCTCAGGAAATACTAAATAGTCGCACAGGTTTTAACATAGAATTAAGTCGAGACGGACAGGAAAATCGTGAAGCCATGATATCCCTGCTCTCCGTTGGAATGAGCGCTGGAGGAGCCAGGCCCAAGGCCGTCTTGGCGTTCAATGATGATTTTACTCGTGTTCGCTCAGGCCAAACAGATGTTCCCAAAGGTTTCACTCACTACCTAATGAAATTCGATGGAGTAAGTGAACATAACAAAAACCAGGAAACCTTTGGTGATCCAATGGGGTTTGGAGCCATGGAATACGTATATTATATCATGGCAACTAAGTGTGGTATAGAAATGATGCCTTGCCACTTGTTAAACGAAGGAAACCGCCGCCATTTTATATCTCAAAGATTTGATCGATTAGGTAACAAAAAAATTCATGTTCAAACACTTAATGGTTTAGCTCATATTGATTTTAAAAAATCTGGAATTTTTTCTTATGCAGAACTATTCGCAGTGGCTCGACAACTAAGACTACCTGCAAAAGAAGCCGAACAGTTATTTCGTCGAATGACCTTCAATATAATTTCTCGAAATCACGACGATCACTCAAAAAACTTTTCTTTCAAGTTAAATGCATTAACAAATAAGTGGCAATTAGCACCAGCCTACGACCTTGCATACAGCTATAAACCTGGCAGCAAATGGGTAAATAGTCACTGGATGAGCCTCAATGGAAAACGAGATGACTTCTCTCGCGAAGATTTTCACTCTTTAGAAAAGCTCAGCCCCCTATTCACTAGAGAGAAGATAAATCACATCATAGATGAAACAATTGAACAGGTTTCACAATGGCGAAAACTGGCAAAGAAAAATGAAGTTCCTCTTAGTCTCATAGATGAAGTAGAGTCCAACCTAAGAATCAATCTATAAAGACTTTTATTTTCTTCCTCCGGGAGTAAAGTAGAATCCGAAAATTAACCCTATATGAGAAATACCAACAACAAGGAGATGTCCCGTTGAGATTTCCACAGTAATAGGTGCATTCGGTGCAAGATGTATCAACCCCCAAAAATAGCTATCACTCATAGAGCCCGTAATAACAGTAAAAGTGGTTAATGGAACATCAGGTTTTAAGGCACAAAAAAGCCGCAGAACAATTTCTGCAGCTTAATGAGAAAAAAATGATTACCCCAAATAAACTCGTGCCTGAGCCAATGCATCATCAATATTGGAACACACATCTCCTGTATCAAATAAATCCAAGACACCTGCCTTCTTCATTGTTGCGTAAGGGAAAGGCTGAACACCAGAAAGTATCAATTTACAATCTCTAGAAGCCAATTTTTCTTTCAAATCAACCAGTGCATTCATCGCAGTCACGTCCATGGATGGAACCTTGCGTAGGCGTAAAATGAGAACCCTTGGCATCTGATCAGTGCGATGAAATACCGTTTCCAATTTATCAGCCGCACCAAAAAACAGAGGTCCAAAAACACGGTATAAATGAACCCCTTCGGGGACATCTTTTCCACTAATGGAATGCTGTGCTCCTTCAGTTTCGTTATCTTGACGGATCAAATTGATGTCTGTCGTCTCAGATACACGACGTATAAACAAAACTGCGGCCAAAACCATTACCACTTCAATAGCTACTGTAAGATCTATCACAACGGTTAAACCAAATGTAAAGATGAAGACTGCGGCATCACTAAAAGGGTAACGATGCAACATTTTGAATGTATGCCACTCTCCCATATTAAAACCAACATAGAGCAAGATTGCCGCAAGTGCCGAAAGGGGAATATACTTCGCCAAAGGCGCAGCAACCATCAAAATAACCATCAATGTAAGCGCATGCACAATACCGGAAATAGGAGTTTTCCCACCACTACGGATATTAGTTGCAGTTCTTGCCAATGCCCCTGTTGCCGGAAGACCACCAAAAAGAGGACTAATCATATTAGCAATCCCCTGAGCCACCAACTCATCATTTGAGTTATGCCTGTCTTCAATCATACCATCAGCAACAACCGCAGACAGGAGCGATTCAATGGCCCCCAACAGAGCAATGGTAAATGCAGGCATAATCAGCCCTTTAATCATTTCAAAATTCATCTCTGGGAAACAAGGCATCGGCAAAGATGCAGGAAGGTCCCCAAAGCGACTTCCAATAGTTTCTACAGGAAGTGAAAAAACGGAACTCAGCACAGTCATAATAATCACAACAACAATGCTTCCCGGAACACGAATTCCAGTCTTGGGCCAAACAACAAGGATCACTAAAGAAACAACCGTTATGGATGTTGCCAAAACATTAATAGACCCTATGTGCATCGCATACGCGTGTATCTTCAAAAAGAAATCCGCTGGAACCTGAGTCATCTCCAACCCCAACGCATCTCTTACCTGAGTCAACATAATCAAAAGAGCTATACCGTTGGTAAATCCCATTGTAACCGGGTACGGTATGTATTTAATAATAGAACCAAAACGCGCCAGCCCCATAAGAATCAGCATAATCCCCGCCATAAAAGTACAAACCAGCAAGGCCGGAAACCCATATTGACTGATAATCCCAAAAACAATCACGACAAAGGCTCCAGTAGGCCCTCCTATCTGAACCCGGGAACCACCCAGCAGGGAAATGATAAAACCTGCGACAATTGCCGTAACAAGCCCAGCCTGTGGGGTTGCTCCAGAAGCGATGGCAAATGCCATCGCCAGCGGTAAAGCAACCACCCCAACGGTAATCCCCGAAGAGAGATCTCCCATAAATTTAGTACGGCTATAGCCTTCACGCATGCAGTCAACAAGCTTGGGTCGAATGACTGAAAAAATGTTCATATTTAATTTGGAAACGAAAGAACCCGCCTTAAGAAAGGCGGGCTTATGCTATGGTAATAATCTAAAAATCTGTTGTTAACCTTGAAAATAATAGAACTTAACCAGAAGTCCAGTAATTAATTACAAGATAAAATAATTCACAAACTCTATCCTGCCTTATAATGACTTTTTCTTGACAATAAATTATCCAGTAAACATATGATAAGAACATATATGCGTAAGCTCACCACAACAACCACCACTACGAAGACGACCTTCCAAGGCCGGTGATTGTTGCTTACTCAGTTTTAAGTTTGCAGAGGCCGGTTCCATAAAGAACCGGTTTTTTTAATGCCTTTTGAAATACAGATCAGTAAACCCACTCCAGACGATGCACAAGGTATCGCCGAATCACACGTCTATGGCTGGCAACAAGGCTACAAAGATATATTACCCGATAGGGTTCTAGACAATCAGGACGTAGAAGCCAAAGCTGAAGTTTGGTACCGTCAGTTAACAGGAGATCTTCCCTTCTTCGAGGAAATATATGTCGCGAAACTCATGGGAAAAGTTCTCGGTTGGATATCAGGAGGCCCTACAAGAGACCGCAAAATTGACCCTACACTGTATCAGGAAGTTTATGCCCTCTACGTAAATCCTCAATACTGGAGAAAAGGAGTCGGAACAAAACTTATGCAGCATATGTTGGGCATGCTGGATACATCCGGCTGGCCTTACACTCATCTATGGGTTTTCAAAGAAAACCTCCGCGCGCAACGTTTTTATCAAAGATTTAATTTTGTTCACGATGGACGTGAAAAACCCTTCTGCGTACAAAGCGCAGCTGCATCACAAATTTGTATGGTCAGAAACGTCCCTATTGCTTAACCTTTAAATAACAAAACCTATCATATCATGAAGCAAATGACACCACTTGAAGAAATCCGTCACTCCTCGGCCCATATTCTGGCCACGGCAGTGCTTCGCCTCTTCCCCGAGGCAAAGCTCGATATCGGCCCTCCAACGGATACCGGCTTCTACTATGATTTTGACCTCGAGCATAAGTTCAGTGCTGAAGACCTCGAAAAAATCGAGGCGGAGATGAAAAAAATCATCAAGGAAAACCAAAAATTCGAACGCTTCGAAACTTCCCGTGAGGAAGCCCAAAAGATAATCAACGACATGGGTCAGGAAACCTATAAATTAGGTCGTCTTGATGACATTCCTGAAGGTGATCCTATCAGCTTCTACCGCAATGGCGATTTTGTAGACCTTTGTGCAGGAACACATGTAAATTATTCCAAGAAGATCAAAGCAGTGAAGCTTCTCAGCATTGCGGGTGCCTACCACCGCGGTGACGAAAAAAACAAACAGCTCCAACGCATTTACGGAACAGCTTTTGCCAGCAAAGATGAATTGGAAACTTACTTGAAACAGTTGGAAGAAGCCAAACAACGCGATCACCGCAAGGTTGGTAAAGAAATGAATCTCTTCCACATTGATGAAGCCGTAGGCCAAGGCCTCATCCTCTGGACAGGTAAAGGCGGCATCATTCGTCAGGAGCTTCAAAACTTCATCCTCACACACCTGCAACGCCAGGGCTACCAGCAAGTATTTACACCACACATTGGTAAACTCGGCCTTTACCGTACAAGCGGACACTTCCCTTACTACAAAGAAAGTCAGTTTGCAGCCATCCCTGAACGCGATGACTTTGAAGCTATCTGCGAAGGCGGTTGCTCCTGTGCCGATTATGCCAATAAAATGGATGAGGGCGACATGGAAGGTTTTCTTTTGAAGCCGATGAACTGCCCTATGCACATCAAGATTTATGATTCCGAACCACATAGCTACCGCGATCTTCCAGTTCGCCTCGCTGAATTCGGAACTGTATATCGCTGGGAGCAAAGCGGTGAACTCAACGGTATGACTCGTGTTCGCGGCTTTACCCAAGACGATGCCCACATCTTCTGCACAGAAGATCAGGTTCAGGACGAAATCCAAGGCTGTCTGGAACTCGTAAAGATAGTTCTCGGCAATCTCGGAATGGATAATTACCGAGTACGTGTTGCTCTCCGAGACCCGGATAGCTCCAAATATGTCGGTGAAGCCGAAAAGTGGGATAAGGCCGAAGAAGCCCTTCGTCAGGCAGTTAAGACTCTAGGTGTCGAATACACTGAAGAAGCCGGTGAGGCAGCCTTCTACGGCCCTAAAATCGACTTCGTAGTTCGTGACGTGCTTGGCCGTGAATGGCAGCTAGGAACCGTTCAAGTAGACTACAACCTACCGGAACGCTTTGATCTCAATTACATTGGTAAGGACAACCAAAAACACCGCCCTGTAATGATTCACCGTGCCCCATTCGGTTCTATGGAACGCTTTGTGGGTGTGCTCATCGAACACTTTGCAGGTAACTTCCCAACATGGTTGGCTCCTGAGCAAGTTCGTGTGATTTCCATTACAGATGCTCAAATCGACTACTGCGACGAACTCCTCGCCAAACTCAAAAAGGCAGGCATTCGTTGCGGCATTGACACTCAATCCGATAAGCTCGGGGCCAAGATCCGCCGTGCTGAAGTAGATCGCGTGCCTTGGATGTTTGTAGCAGGGGGTCGCGAAGCTGAAGCAGGTCAAGTATCCGTTCGTAGCCGCGTGGACAAGTCCAAAGCAGGCAACATGAGTGTAGACGAAGCCATAGCTCTCATACGTGAACAAATTGAAACACAGGCTCTTCCCATCAGAGACTAAATCAGTTTCAACCATTTAAGAGAAAAGCCCTGAGGAAAGAACACTCAGGGCTTTTTCGTAATAAAATATAGAAGTAAGGCACACGATCTCACTATAATCGACAAAACGACCTACTCGTAAGGATTCAACATCCCATAAAATTTAATATCTCGATAAGTCCCATCTTTAAGCACACGATCTCTGTAAGTTCCTTCATGCTTTAATCCTATTTTCTGCAACACCCTACCCGAAGCAGGATTTGTAGCCATATGCCAAGCATAAATACGGTGGTATCCCAGTTCTTTGAAACCATATGTCAAAACAGCTTTAGCAGATTCGGTGGCATATCCCCTTCCCCATGAAGAAACACCTAACCAATAACCTATTTCTGCACGGTTGAAATCCTTCTCCACAATTAGTACCACAGCACCAATTAATACTCCCGTGTCTCTCAACGTTATAGCAAAAGGGATCCTCTTTCCCTGAAAATATCGATATTGCTGCATAACAACAACCCCCTCAGCCAAATCCTCATTATAAGGGAAATGCCCACTAACAGTGGATTCGTAAATCTCACGTGCCCCAGCAATCTCATAAATACGATACCGATCTGAAATCTCAAAAGACCGAAGCAACAAGCGGTCTGTCTCTAATGAATACGGATAAGCCTTCATTTGCCTCTATTGGTTGGGATTCACAATCCCGTAGAAAATGCAATTGTGATACGTTCCACCCTTCAAAACATGATCTATCATTTTACCTTCATACTGCATACCAATCTTCTGCATAACCCGGCCAGACGCTGGATTGCACTCAAAATGATGTGCTTCAACTCTGTGATATCCCAAAACATCAAAAGCAAACTGAATCGCGGCTTTACCCGCTTCAGTACAATAACCTTTACCCCAATAAGGAACTCCCATCCAATAACCAAGCTCGCCTCGATTATGAATCGAATTGCCACCAATCCCCACAGTGCCAATAATATGTTGGGACTCTTTTTCAACAACAGCAAAAACAACTCCTTTATTAGCAAAATAATTTGCCGCATGAGTTGAAATCCACTCCTCTCCCATGCCTTCTTCGTAGGGATAAGGAATCAGTAAAGTAACATCATATATCTCTCTACAATTGACTAATTCACGCACGCGAGAACCATCTTTGATCTCAAAGGGACGTAGCAATAATCTTTCTGTTTCAACTGTATATGGATAAGGCTTCATATAAGAGCCATTAGCATAAACTTGATAAATTAGAAAGCCGAATTTACTTATTAACGATACCGTAAAGAATACAAGTGTGATACACCCCATCCTTTAAAACATGGTCTATCATTCTACCCTCGCGTTGCATTCCTATCTTCTGCAACACACGACCAGACGCCGGATTACACTCAAAATGATCTGCTTCGACACGGTGATAATCTAAGACATTAAAAGCAAAGTCTAAAGCTGCTTTCGCAGCCTCAGTAGCATATCCCTGCCCCCAATAGGGAACACCTATCCAATATCCCATAGTGCCTCGCTTATTCTGTTGATCGCCACCAATACCGATTGCACCAATAATATCTAGAGACTTTTTCTCTACGATTGCAAAAACAACTCCCCTATCTTCATCATAAGCCTTTTTATGTGTGGCAATCCAATCTTCGGCCATTCCATCCTTATAAGGATAAGGAATTAACGAGGTTACTTCATAAACTTCGCGACAATCCACCAATTCTTGCACACGTGAACCATCCGAAATTTCAAAGGGTCTAAGAATAAGCCTATCTGTTTCTATCACATGTGGATATGGTTTCATTGCTCCTATAAAATGAGAACTCTTTTCAAACAGAAGCAAATCCAGACATAAAAAAAGCAGCAATAACTGCTGCTTTTTAAAATTGGAGCGGGCGATGAGACTCGAACTCACGACACCCAGCATGGCAAGCTGGTGCTCTACCAACTGAGCTACGCCCGCATATTTATTTTACCTGTCAGTGAGTGTTGGTATGCCAACAGGAATTGTAATTTGAATCGCCAAGTAAGGATTGCCAAATCCTAAACGATTGCACCACCGATTACTCGATTTTGCCTCAAAGAACGAAGGCAGAAAAACATCAGGATGCAGCACATTCGTCAATACCTTTTTTAGAAAAAAGCAACAAAGAATGTAGAAATACTAAAACAGACTTACTTTACATCCAAATCCGGCCATTGATTCAATTTACGATGCAACGTTCTACGGCTTATAGCCAATCTCTTTGCTGCTTCAGTTTTATTGCCCTTACATTCGATCAATGCATTTCGTATCAAATGCTTTTCATTCTCTTCCACAGAGAGACCAATTGCACCCACACTGGCAGAAGAGATAGAGCCTCCTCCGGATAATGCTGCAGTATTTTGTTCAAACCTAGGATCTAAGTCATAGCGGGTAACAACACCACCACGTTTCATAACCACAATATTTTCAGCAAAATTACGCAGTTCACGAATATTACCCGGCCATTTGTAGTTGGACAAAACAGGCATAACCCCATCACCAAAACTCACAGCCTCCACCCCGTTTTCACGAGCAAATTGATTCACAAAATGATGCACCAGCAAAGGGATATCATCTCCACGCTCACGAAGTGGCGGCATCTGCAAACGAACCACGTTCAGGCGAAAATAAAGATCCTCTCGGAAGGTTCCTTCCTTCACCATAGCCTCTAAATCCTTATTCGTGGCAGCCACCAATCGAATATCCACAGGCAAAGGCTTAATACTCCCCAAACGCTCAATGCTGCGGGTTTCCAGAAAACGTAGCAATTTTACTTGCACTGAAGCATCAATTTCACCGATTTCGTCCAAAAAGAGAGTTCCACCATTGGCAGCCTCAAAACGACCAATACGGCGTTCTGTAGCCCCCGTAAAAGCCCCTTTTTCATGCCCGAACAGCTCACTTTCCAATAAGCTGGCAGCCAGCGCTGCACAATGCACAGGAACGAAAGATCCCTTGGACCGATCACTGTTCTGATGAATCGCCTGAGCAACCAGTTCCTTTCCAGTCCCCGTTTCCCCCTCAATGAGGACACTGGCTCTGGAAGGAGCAACCAATTTAACCTGGTCAATGATACGCTGAATACTACTCGAATTACCTACAATACCATCAAAATGAAATTTGGTATCCAAACGCTGTTCCAATTCATTAACTCGCTTCTCAGTCTTTTTACTCCTCAAAGCACGGTGAATAATAATCTCTAACTGCTCCAAGTTCACCGGCTTTGTTAAAAAGTCATAGGCTCCCCGTTTCATAGCCTCTACCGCAGTCTCTACACTCCCATAAGCCGTCATCATAATTGTAATCGGCTTACTTGGCTGACTGATGGCTTTATCGATTACTTTCATACCACTTTTGCCCGCCATACGCAAATCCGTCAAAACCACATCAAAAGGACCACTTTCCAACAAATTAAATGCCTCGTCTGCATTTGCGGCAGTATAGACATCGTAATCATCCTCAAGTGCAAACATAAGCCCCTCGCGCGTATGTTTTTCATCATCAACAATCAGTATAGTTGCAGGCATATCAAAATTTTGTTCCAACCCATACTGTGCAAAATTGTCACACATTCAAGAAACAAATACATTTATATCCTTGTGTTTAAGATTGCCATACTCAACTACTTAATAATAAAAGCTAAACGTTATGAGTAATAATCTGGATTTACAATCTGTTGTCTCTGAAACAATTGAGTTAGTGAAAACAAAATGGCAACCCATGCTTGTGGCAATGTTGCTTTATTGTGTAACTCTCCTCCCCGCAATCATCCCCATTTTAGGAATGATTTACTCTTTTGTGATTTCAGGCCCACTACTTGCAGGCCTAATGTATACAATAAACCAAATCCGTAAAGGTGAACAAACCAAAGCTACAGATATTTATAAAGGTTTTGGTAATTTCGGAAAAGCCTTTTGCGTAGTCCTCCTATTCAACTTAATGGTTGCAGTTGGAACGATATTTTTATTTGTGCCGGGCATTATCTTAGCAGCAGGTTTCTTTCCTTGTCTGTTTCTGGTTCTGGACACCGACTACGGAATCATGGATACCTTACATAAGGCATGGGCAATGACCAAAGGAAAGAAAATGGGCATATTCATCAATGTGCTTGTTTTCACATTACTGGTCTTGGTTGTTGAAGTCGTATTCATGCTAATCTTTATGCTTCTGAGCCTTGTTCCTGTCATAGGACCAATTATTGGCTTCATCATAGGATTCGTTCTCTTTGTTGCCTTAGGATTGGCTGGAGTTGGTATCTACTCTGTGCTTTACGGACGTTTGGAAGAACCCGACGTAATTGAAGAAACCACAGCAACAACTGAAGTCTAAAAAATACCACAGATCTTTCGTAGAACGTCGAAGCAATAGCTTCGACGTTTTTCTTTTACAGAAACCTAAACTTCTCTAACTTTAATATGAAATTTAAGTATTATAAATAAAATGACCCCTGATCTATCGGCATCCAATATCTTTAAAAAAAACCTTTTCTACTTTCTTTAAGAAGCTCCATATCATCATTCCTGCCATCTGCATATTATGTATACTTCCGATGATATCTACGATGCTTCAAGATATGGAAAATCCTGGAGTTATTAAGCACCCGGGACTCTACATGGCAACAGGCCTTTTGTCATTCATCGTTAACCCTATTCTCTTCGTCGGGTTCGCACATCTATTAGCAAAATTAGACAGAAACGAAAAAGCAAACACATGGTGTTTGTTTTCCTCATTCAAACACCCATTCAAATGCTGGTTGATCTACATCCTGTTCACTCTAATATCCATTGCCGGAACCCTGTTTTTTATAGTCCCGGGAATTGTTTTAGGCATTGGACTATACACAGTTCTATACCTTGCACAGGATGAAGGACACGGAGTCTTCGATTCCTTTTCAAGGGCGTGGGATCTGACAAAAGGCTACAAATTGAACATATTCTGGAATTCGATCTTAATGATCCTCCTACTCTTTGGAGCAATGATGCTAGCAATGAGTCTCATATTTGCCCCCATGATAGCTCAACCCCACAATCCCTATACTCCAACCTTAACCACCAGACTAGCACTACTCATTCTAACTTTTCTCTGCAATGGAGTATATTTTACCTTTGGAGCGAGTATGTATAATGAGATGAGAAAAAGAGACTACGTTGAAGCTGAAACAACAGAGAATGAATCCTACCTCGTATAATTCTATACAGAGCGATTAAAAGAAATCGCTAAACAAAACAACAACTTCGTACACAATTTAACGCCATAGCCCAATTGCTCATGGCGTTTTCTCTTCATGAATTCCGGGGCATTCTGCCCGATTCTGCCACAATTTCTGGCAAAGAATACGATTAATAGGTCATACGACGCACAAAAGTACGTAGTGTATTGATTGCCTGGGTTCTAATCTGTGAAACTCTAGCTTCTGTAAGTCCCATTACATGGCCAATTTCGGCCAAGCGCATTTCTTCAAAGAAATAAAGCGCCAGCACCTTTTTCTGTGCTTCAGGTAATTCCAGAATTTTCCTGGCAACCAACTCCTTGAGTTCTTTCTGCTCAAGCAGTTCTGAACAAAGCACCTGATTATCATCCGAAATCGCTTCATGCGGATTCGTCTCATCAGTTTGATTCGCTTTATCCAAATAAACTAAACTAATAGGCTTGGTTTGCGACTTAAACTTCTCATAAGCCTTTGACTCCAGCCCTAAATCCCTCTGAATTTCTTCATCAGTAGGCTCACGTCCCAATGCCTGCTCCAAACGCTCTTTCGACTTCTGTAACTTGCGCTGTTTCGTGCGCACAGAACGAGGAACCATATCATAGGAACGCAATTCATCCAAAATAGCGCCCTTAATACGAATCGAGGCATAAGTTTCAAAAGTATACCCCTTGGACACATCAAACCGCTCAATCGCATTAATTAATCCTATAACCCCTACACTCTCCAATTCTTCTAAATCAGCATATGAGGGGAGAGAATCACGCATCTTGGCAACGATAATTTTAACCAGCTTACTATGCTTCAGCAGCATGTCTCTCATCCCCATAGGAGTGATATCCGGGAGATAACCGCCACGCTGTGGAGCTTCGCTGTTTTCGACTGCTAAGTGCTGTTCCATAACTTGAAAATGTGTGTTCTTAGTATAAGCACCACACATGCCAAAACAGAACCTACAGACCAACAGAAACGTTATCACATAACAAACAACAAGTTATGAACCTACATAAATATAACAAAAACAACAACCCCCTAATTAAAAAACCACAACAACAAACTTAAGGAAAAAATTTCCGTAAAAAAAACCCGCATCAACTGATGCGGGTTAAAATAGTAATCGAAACAAAAAAAGGTTTTTATAAAGCCTTGCTCTTAGCTTCTTCAATAGAAGAATAAAAAATCCAATCCTTAGATTCTTCAAAGCCCTTACATTCTTCAGCAACATTGGAATTCCCAACAAGACTGTAAGTTAATGTAAGCTCCTTACAAATACCCATAGAATCAACAAGAAGTTTAATGAAGCTCATATTTACACTCTTAACAGTGTGAACATCAAAAATAACTCGACTGTAACCGTTATCTACAGCTTCAGAGATTTTTGGCTTCAAATAATTATTAACCTCATTCAAAGCTGTAGCACTGCTGCTTTCAGGAACATGAACAATCAAATAATCTTCTTCAAAAGCAAAGTAACGCTCTGAAGTATCCAAGTTGATCGCTTTGGCAATTTTACTTTCCAGATCCTCATAATCAATCGGCTTTGTAATAATACTGGAAAAACCAAATTGCTGCGCTTGCTGCTGTGCATGCAGATCCGTCTTAACAACCAAACCGAATACAGGAACATACTTCGTTTTCATATTGGAACGAAGCAAACGGAAAAGCGTATATGCAGATTCATCAGGAAGAGAAAGACTGATAATAATCAAATCAGGAACAGTCTTCTGACAAAAATCAATTGTCTCACCTGTAGATGAAACACCAAAAACCTGCCAAGTAGGGTTACGGAACCCATTTTTAATCTGCTCAATAATAGCAGGCTTATCCTCCACAACAAGTATATCACAACGATCAGAAAGTGTTTTCTTCTTGTTTGGAGTATCACTAATCGGGCGCAGATCAATAATACGACCCACCTTTTCAGTAAGGACATCCTCCTTAAATGGCTTCACGATGTAATCACGAATACCAAGTTTGGCTATTTTTAGCACCATTTCCCGACCAGCCTCAGCCGTCAGCATAACTACAGGAATATTCTTTAAACCAGGATCTGCTTTCAACTTGGTCAACATTTCCACGCCATCCATAACTGGCATGGTAACATCCAATAAAATTAGATCCGGGGTTTCTTTACTTGCGGCAGCCAAACCTTCAACCCCGTTAGCAGCTTCAAGAAGCTCTACATTATAGGTTTTAAAGGCTTTCTTTACGATAATACGAACTGCGCGGGAGTCGTCTACTGTTAAGATTTTCAATTGCATGGGTCGATTACTACAAATTATTCACCAGGTTTTATTGTCAGATCAGCACTGAATACTCTATCTAAAGTTTTAAAGTCATATATACGTCTAAAAACACCCGAAGGAGTTTCAATTGTGAAATTACGTCCTCGTAATATAGATGGCAATGTCATTCGGCAATCATAACCACTATCACAAAGAGAATTTTTAAAAGTTCCACCTACCATGTTGCCCATTTCCCCTAAAGCATCATTCACCACTTCAACTCCTTCTTCATTAATTTCTTCAAGAGTCATTCCCAAAAAATTTGAAGTAACATCCAGAGCAAGAGATTCCTTAAGGTGAATGTTTAGAACGCCACTCAAAGCTCCAATAAAGCCAACCATACCAACAACAATAGTTTCATCGGATTCCAAAACAGGTGGTGGTGGAGCATCCAAATCATCAAAATCAGCCGTCTGTCCCTCCCTGGAACCAACACACTCAACTGGCCAATCCAACATAACAGAGAAAAACTTCTCAACGGCCTCGGAAACCATTGCTTCAATTTCCGGTTCTTTGAATGGTATAAACTCGTTGCTCATCAATTCATTATGTTAATAATTCTTGGCAAATAAAAATTTCAATTCAATCAAAACAACTTTTTATATGCAAAATCCTT
>ENA-ORCX01000428-ORCX01000428.1-marine-metagenome-genome-assembly--contig:-NODE-428-length-15917-cov-2.823548_pt1 | contig 15917 bp, 16 predicted proteins | sample MGYA00248630_ERZ508518 | MGnify/ENA primary metagenome ERZ508518 (study PRJEB26188, sample SAMN06268768) | marine metagenome | isolation source: Bioluminescent Bay, La Paraguera, Puerto Rico | place...
AGGCTTTATCAGCGCGGTCATAAAGATCACGGGCAATAGCAGAGTTCTCATAAAGAGACTTCCCCATTCCAACTGTTTGGGCTCCCTGCCCTGAGAAAATCATTCCAATAGCCATATCCGTGTAATTAGAAAGCCTTCCGATAAAAATATCAACCTAGATTTTCCTTCTTCCTATAGTAATTGTATTTCCCGGCTTGTTCAGGAAATCTGGTTGATTACAGAAAAAACACTTTCATGTTTTCTCAAATTCATGCAGGATATGTAGTGAACCCCAGCAGAAATTATTATGCGACAAACGAAATACTCAGGAGTTTATACAGCATTGGTCACGCCCATGAATAAGGGAGAAGTCGATTATGATGACCTTAAAAAACTTGTGGATAAACAAATTGCCGGTGGGGTTGCTGGTATTATCCCTGTAGGCACAACCGGGGAATCCCCCACTCTGAATACAGAGGAGCATCTGGATGTTATTAAAGCTGTAGTGGATTACGTAGATAAGCGCGTTCCAGTGATTGCAGGTACGGGTTCAAATTCCACTCGAGAAGCTCGGCATTTAGTAAAAACAGCAGATGCTGCCGGAGTTGATGGGCATCTTCAAGTATGCCCTTATTACAATAAGCCAACTCAGGAAGGCATCTACTCTCATTTTTCAGAAGTCGCAGAGGTGACGGATAAAGATATTATGCTTTATTCCATTCCAGGACGTTGCGTTGTAGAAATTAGTGTAGAGACTGCCTCTAAGCTACATCAAAACTATCCTCAAATCAATTGCATCAAAGAAGCGGGTGGTCGCACAGATCGTATTTCCCAACTTCGCAAAGCATTACCAGAAGAAACCTTCTCAATCCTAAGTGGAGACGACAGTCTTACCCTTCCTTTTATGAGTGTGGGAGCTACAGGAGTTGTTAGCGTTGCTTCCAATATAGTGCCCCAAAAAGTAGCCGATATGGTAAACACAGCGTTGAAAGGCGATTTTATCGAGGCGCGCAAAAAGCATTTTGAGTTATACTCTTTATTTACCAATCTGTTTATTGAGCCAAATCCAGTTCCTGCTAAATTTGCACTCAAAAAGATAGGAATGTTTAAAACCGATGATGTTCGTAAGCCTTTGATGAAGATTACTGAAAACGGAGCAAGCATCCTATCAGAAACCTTAGCAAAATTAGGACTCTAACTATGTCGATTAAGATACTTTTAAGCGGTGCCAAAGGTCGTATGGGTCAAGTAATCCAAGCCTCGGCTAAGGATATGGATGTAACTTTCTGCGGACTATGCGATGCAGGTGATGATCCTGCGCAGTATATTAAGGAAGCGGACGTAATTCTTGATTTCAGTTTCCACGAAGTGACCCCTAAATTAGCCAAACTAGCTGCCGAAGACGGCAAACCTATGGTAATTGGGACTACGGGTCATACAAGTGAAGAGCGTGAAACTATTCTTAAAATCACCAAAAATATAGCCCTTGTATGGGCCGGTAATTATTCCGTAGGTGTAAATGTTTTGAATTGGCTTACTGCTCAAGCTGCCAGAATTATGGGAAGCGACTTCGAGCCTGAGGTGCTGGAAATGCATCACAACAAGAAAAAAGACGCGCCAAGTGGAACCGCGGAACGCCTCATAGAAATTATTCGTGAAAAACGTAATTTATCCGAAGATCAGGTGATTCATGGTCGTGAGGGTTTGGTTGGCGAACGTCCTCGTGATGAAATCGGTATTCATGCCATTCGTGGCGGTGGAATCGTTGGTGAGCACACCGTTTTCTTTATTGGCCAGAATGAGCGCGTGGAATTAACGCATAGAGCTTCTGATAGAGGTATCTTTGCGGTTGGGGCTTTGAAGGCTTGTATATGGGCTGTTGATAAAGAAGCTGGCCTCTACAACATGGAAGATATTCTGGGGTTAAGAGGATGATCGCCTGTATTCGTGGAAAACTTTTGGAATGCACCCCAGTGATGGCTCTCATTGAAGCCGGAGGGCTGGGGTATGAAATTTTTATCCCTGTTACAACGGCAGAAAAACTACCATCTACAGGTGATGAAGTTGTGCTTTATATTCAGGATATTTACCGTGACGATGCGGCCCTTCTTTACGGGTTTATTGACCGTGAATCCCGCGATTTCTTTAAGTTGATTGTAGAAAAGGTATCAGGTATTGGTCCCAGAATAGCCGTTTCTTTAATGAGTCGATTTCCTCTGGAGTATTTACTCAATGCAATTGGCGAAGGAGATTCTGTTGCCCTCTCAAAATGCCCCGGTATCGGTAAAAAAACAGCAGAACGCATCATTGTTGAGTTAAAAGATAAGATACCGGCATGGAAGGCCTCAAGTGGAATGCAGAATAATGTAGATTCACAGAATTCAATAACTCCATCGATCGCGATGGGACAGAGTCTTGCCGAAAAAGATGCTTACGATGCATTAATCACTTTGGGATATAAATCAGCCGAAGCTGAGAGATCGTTAAAAAAAGCCTTCACCAAACTTGGAAAAGAAGCAACCACGCAAGATTTGATCCGCTGGTCTTTAGGAAACTAGCTGAGAATTACCTTTGGGTAGGCATGCTAACTTGAGTTAGCTTTACATTTGAAAATCCGTCGAATTGCCTCTTCGATAAACTTTGCCTTCGAAGAAATAACATTTCGTCAGAATCATTCTGTAAATCCTTTTTTAAATTTTCCCAATTCATCGGTCTAAAATTCGCCTGGAGGAGCCTTTCATGTAATGACTTCTTCAAAGGTGTTTTTGTTTCCATCCGAACGGTTACCGGACGTTCAACCTCTTCTACCTCTATACTGCTGTTAAAAACTTGAAAACATGAGAACGTAACAAGCAATAAGGCAGCAAAACCTCCTGCCCCCCATTTAGCATAACGTGTAAAAGCAACTGTTTTTACAGAAGTAATTTCTTCAGCAAAAGATTCCTGCTTTTTAAGCAATTGGTTGAAAACAATAGCAGATTTAAATCGCTTACGACTGGATTCTGAGCGTTCAAGCTCTTGATTTAATTCATGCAACTCCTCTGGACTAATTTCTTTGTCCAGGTATAAACTAATTAGTTTATTGAATCTGCATCTTTTCATCAAAATCAGAACCTAACTTAGCGCGTAAACTTTCTCTAGCACGCGCAAGTCTACTTTTAACAGTTCCGACACTAATTCCAAGCCTTTGTGCAATTTTATCATAAGAAAAATGCTTTTTGATGCGTAATTCCAAGATTTCTCTATGTTTTTTACTTAGATCGGGCAAGCATTCATCAATTCTACTATTCAATTCACCTAAAATAGCAGACTCGGCAGGATCTCGTTCTTCGGAAGCTATCAGGTCAGCAAGGCTCAAGTCTCCGTCATCAGCAAGATTCTGCTCTAATGACATAGAAGCGTCTCTTTTACGCCTAGCCCAATACCAATAACGGTTGGTTGCTAGATTGCTGGCAATTTGAAATAGCCACGTAGAAAAAGAAGCATCTCCTCTAAATGTATCCAGCCCCTTATGAGCTTTTATAAAGGCATCTTGAGTTATTTCTTCCGCATCTTCACGCGTTTTTAGCATACTGTAAACGCGATTATAAATACGTTCCCAGTATAAATTGACGATTTGCTCATAAGCAGAATCGTCACCGTTTTTTACACGTTTAAGCAAACCCTGTACATCTAAGGCTTCTGATGTTTTTGCAGTCATGAGTAATGGAGTTTAAGTTAGGTGCATGCACAGCGGTGTTGATAAGTAAGACGACCCCAATTTAGAGAACGTTCAAAAAATCTATAAACTAAAAAAAACGTACGCCTATTTCTCTGTTATTCAGTGCGATATAAACTGAGAATAAAAAAAATGATTTTTTTCCTTGTAACTTTTACGGAAAACAGCATGTTTCGTGTCTTCCGATTAACGAGGGCGGATAGCTCAATCGGTAGAGCAGTGGCCTTTTAAGCCATTGGTTCTGGGTTCGAGTCCCAGTCCGCCTACTTTTAATACTCTATTTTTAATTTGCTAAAGATGTAAGGTATAGAGTATTTTGTTTATGAATTAATTCCGTACAATACAACGCATAAATTGCGTATTGGACAACAGGGAATCCCCCTATATTAGTTGAAATTCATAAGAAAATAGCAAAAATATAATAAAAGGAATTGAACCAGCGTTCACTTCAATTCATCAATAGGTTCTTTCCATAATAGAAACTGTGGTTACTATGAAAAAAGTCGTTATTATTGAAGATCAAACTGCAGTGCGCGAAATGCTTGCTCAGATCGTTCGCGCTGAACCAGGTTTTGAAGTAGTTGCAGAATGCGGTGATGGACAAGCTGCCATTCAGCTCTGCCTAGAACACAAGCCGGATTTTGTAATCCTGGATGTTATGCTTCCCAGCTTACATGGAGCAGAGGTTTTACGTCGTTTCAGCAAACAACTCAAAAATACTCGCGTCTTAATATTCTCAGGTTACGAAGATGCTGCTCTATTAAGAGAGCTTCTTGAAGCAGGAGCCCATGGATTCGTAGGTAAATCCGCTCCCCTTTCCGAGTTACAGAAAGGCATTCAGATCGTTGCCAGCGGAGGGAGTTACTTCGGCCCGGAAGTCGCACTAATATTGCGTGAAGCAATGGCAAACCCAACCAGTTTTTCAAAGCCTTCCCTAAGCCTGTTAACGGCTAGAGAAAGAGAAATTCTTCAACTCATTGCAGAAAGCTATAGTACCAAGGAAATTGCTGCAAAATTGAAGATCAGCGTAAAGACTGCAGAAAACCACAGAACCAATTTAATGAAGAAGCTTGATTTGCACGATGTTGCAAGCCTTACTCGATATGCAATTGAATATGGAATCATCGAGTCTCCAAATCGACCCGGTTTTTAAAATATCCTAACGAAAATCAAGCAATAGAACGATTCTAGGGTTGATTAATAGTAGAGGATATAATTTTGTATAGATACAAAGGCATGGCCTATACTAAAAACAGTGACCTTGAAATATTTTCGACATGAATAAGGCATTAAAAACCTTCACTTTTATACTTGCAGCCACACTCCTACTTACAGGCTGTCAAAACCGACCACCTGCCCCTACTCCAGATCTTACAGTTCATAGAGGAGAAGGTACATCCAACAGTTCAGATTGGGTGAATGCTGAAGAAGTTTATGGTGCAGGTGCCGCAGGGTTGGAAGTTCGTGATGATGCATTCTCCGAAGAAGGTGGACAACGCTTAGCAGGAATTATCCCGTCCGTATATTTTGACTTTGATACATCCTACATCAAACAGACTGAACGTGTTAAGCTAGCTCAAGCTGCAGAATATTTAAAAAACAATCCCAACGATCGTCTTTTAATTGAAGGCAACTGTGACTGGCGCGGGACAAAAGAATACAACTTGGCATTAGGTGATCGTCGCGCTAAAAGCGTATTGTCCTACCTAAAAGGTATCGGTGTTGATGAAACCCGTGTGGAAACGGTCTCTATGGGTGATTTGAATGCAATTGAAAACAGCACCCAAAAACAGATGAATCAAGATCGCAGAGCTGACCTGATTATTGTTCGTTAGTTTTATTCTTTTATTAATTTTAGCATAAAAAAAAAGAGCGGTTGTTATAACCGCTCTTTTTTATTGTCTCTATAAATTCTATTAGAGTTTGCTCTTGGCTATAGTCACGAGCTCAGCAAAGGACTTGCTTTTAAGAGCCGCACCACCAATAAGACCACCATCGATATCGGCTTGGTCAAGTAGTTCTGAAGCATTTTCAGGCTTCATGGAACCTCCATAAAGGATGCGAACCTTATTACCAGCTTCACCGAATTGCTCAACCAAAAGCTTACGAATGTATGCATGAACTTCCTGAGCCATTTCTGGTGTAGCAGTCTTGCCAGTACCAATAGCCCATACAGGTTCATATGCTACTACGATGTTATCAGCATTTTCTTCTGTAACTCCCTTAAGACCACCTTTGAGCTGCGTGCCAACTACTTCAAGAGTCTTTTCAGCTTCACGATGTTCTAATGTTTCACCAACACAGAGAATCGGCTTGAGGTTGCTTTCAAGAGCAGCAACTACCTTCTCATTGATGAATTCATCTGATTCACAGAAGTATTCACGACGTTCGCTATGACCGAGAACTACAAAACTGCAGTAGAGGTCGCGAAGCATTACTGCGGAGATTTCACCTGTATAAGCACCCTCTGCTTTAGGATACATGTTCTGAGCACCAAGCTGAATATTGGAATCTTCCAAAAGAGAAGCGGCAGCTTCAAGAGCTGTGAAAGGAGGACATACGGCTACGGCTACATCAGTTTGCTGACCTACAGCAAGATCGATCTCTTTAATGAGCTCTTTGGCCTCTGTAGCAGTCTTATTCATCTTCCAGTTGCCTGCGATAAGATATTTACGATTGTTTTTCTGCATTGTTTTCAAAATAAAAAGTTATTCTTTTTGAAAGATGTTTATTAATTAAGCCTTGTCAAGGGCATCAACGCCAGGAAGCACTTTACCTTCAAGGAATTCGAGAGATGCACCACCTCCGGTACTCATGAAAGTTACCTTATCAGAGTATCCACTCTTCTTAATCGCTTTCACGGAATCTCCACCACCAATGATTGATGTGCTATCGGAATTTGCTATTGTTTCAGCAACAGCAAAGGTTCCCTTGTTGCAATCACTGATTTCAAAAATACCCATTGGACCGTTCCAAAGAACAGTTTTGGCCTTGGCAACTTCTTCCTGGTAAAGAGCGAGGGTCTTAGGGCCAATATCAACACCCTGCCAACCTTCTGCAATATCTCCTTCAACCACTTTTGTAGGAGTTACAGTCAAAGATCCAAAATCAACAGATTCAGTTACTACGTGATCAATTGGCAAAAGGAATTTAACACCCTTTTCTTTAGCCTTTTCAAGCGCAGCCTGGGCTGTGGCAATCTTATCAGGCTCATTTAAAGAACTGCCAACCTTACCACCCTGAGCCAGCATGAAAGTGTAAGCCATAGCTCCACCGATCATGATTGTATCTGCTTTTTCAAGAAGAGCATCAATAACGGTGATCTTATCACTTACCTTAGCACCACCAAGGATAACAGTAAGGGGACGCTCAGGATTGTTTGTCTTGTCTCCAAGGAATTGAAGTTCACGCTCAATAAGGAAACCACAAACAGCTTCATCTACATACTTAGCTACACCAGCAGTTGAACCCTCAAAACGGTGAGCAGTACCAAAGGCATCATTTACAAAAATATCTGCGAGCTTACCGTAATTAGCACCCCAATTTTCTGCATCCTTCTTTTCTTCGCTGTAGTAGCGAACATTTTCAAGAAGAACAACCTGAGTATCTTCCATCGCAGCAACAGTTGCTTCAACTTCAGCACCTACACTATCAGGGAGCAGAGTTACAGGTTGATCAAGCTCTTTGGAAAGCTGGGCAGCTATAGGTGCTAAGCTGAGCTTAGGGTCTTTGCCTTTAGGGCGACCTAGATGTGAAGCCAAAATTACCTTGGCTTTGTTTTCGATGAGAAAACGAATTGTAGGCAATGCAGCCTTAATACGAGTATCATCGGTGATGTTTCCGGCATCGTCGAGAGGCACGTTAAAGTCGCAGCGTACAAAGCAGCGTTTACCTGTTACAGAAATGTCTCTGATGGTTTTTGTAGCCATTTTTATATTACTGATAGTAGTTAAAAATCCAAATGGAACTGATTGCACTCTGTTAAAGTGCCATACACATGTATTACTTGGAGAAAAAAAACGAGCCGCGGGGAGGCGAATAATATCCGCCCCGCCCGGCGGCCCGGAAAGTGGGAATAAAGCTTAACGCTTTATGCTTCTATAAACTAGAGGCTGATAACCGTCTTAAGAAGGTCAACTACACGGTTGGAGTAACCCCATTCATTGTCATACCAGCTAACAAGCTTGAAGAATGTGCTGGAAAGAGCAATACCGCTGCCTGCATCAAAGATGGAGCTAGCTGGGCAGTGAATGAAGTCGGAAGAAACTACTTCGTCTTCAGTGTATTCGAGAACACCATTAAGTTCACCTTCTGCAGCTTCCTTCATCTTACCACAAATTTCTTCGTAGGAAGTTTCCTTTTCAGTCTTAACTGTAAGGTCAACTACGGAAACGGTAGGAGTTGGAACACGGAAAGCCATACCAGTTAGTTTTCCCTGAATTGCAGGAAGAACAAGACCTACAGCCTTAGCAGCACCAGTTGTAGATGGGATGATGTTCAAAGCAGCAGCACGGCCACCCTTCCAGTCCTTGCGGGAAGGACCGTCATTGGTCTTTTGTGTAGCAGTGTAACTGTGAACTGTTGTCATCAAGCCTTCAACGATACCGAAGTTGTCCATAACAACCTTGGTAATTGGAGCCAAACAGTTAGTTGTGCAAGAGGCATTGGAGATGATTGTGTCAGCAGCTGTAAGTTCGGCGTCATTAACACCCATAACAACTGTCTTAACCTTGTCACCCTTACCAGGAGCAGAAATAATAACCTTTTTAGCACCAGCCTTGATGTGACCTTCTGCCATTGTGTCCTGAGTGAAGAGACCTGTGGATTCGATTACGATATCGATGCCGAGATCCTTCCAAGGAAGCTCTTCTGGTGTAGCACGGAGAGCCAAGCACTTGATCTTATTGCCGTTGACGACGAGTGTATCGTCTTCACTGGCGCATTCGCAGGACTTTTCACTGGAAACCGTTCCGTTGAAACGACCCTGGATAGAGTCATACTTTACGAGGTAAGCCAAATTGTCAGCTGGAACGAGGTCGTTGATTGCAACAACTTCGAATTCAGTGCCCAAAAGGCCTTGCTCAACGAGAGCGCGGAATACCAGGCGGCCAATACGGCCAAAACCATTGATAGCGACTTTAACTGCCATTTTTTTTATATTGGTTGACGTTCAAGTAAATTCAAAAAACGAGTTAGGAAGCGGTAACTCAAACTAGCTGAGGCCTGATGGCAAGTGTTTTTCATCCAAATGTACAAAATAAATGGTATAACACTTAATTTTACAGGCATTTCTTATTAATTTGCTACAATCATGAAAGAACCCACAGCCCACAACTAAACGGAGGGAGTTCCAGCATATCATCATGAAATTCAAAAACTGGAATTTCCAACCCATTGATTTGCATTCGTTCATGATCAGCAATCTGCAGAACCGTTTGATCTTTTACACCTTTGACCTCAAGAAATGTTGTTACTCCATGTGGATTTATTGCAAAAAGTAACTTTTTATCCCCCCTACTCGTATCTGCATTATACAAAATTCCAGCTGCACTATTCTCTGCATTTGAATAAAACTCAAAATATGACCAATCGGGTTTTTCTGACAATCGAAGCAAAGCCCCCAAATCAGATAACCGGAATTTTATCCAATCTCTAAAATAAACATACGTGACGGGGAACCGCTGCATACGTTTGTAGCGAAGAGCATTAATATCTCCTCTTAGATATGTATTATTATTGCCTTCTTTAGTGCGAAGCATCTCCTGCCCCTCGGACAACATTGGGATACCGATAGACATCATCAATGTGGCCATCATAAGATGAGTTCTTCTACGATCACGGAGAGTTGGGTTTCTCGCATCATGTCCTGCATTCTCGGTAATGATATCCATCCAACAGAAATCATCATGAGACTCTACATAATTTACGCTTTGAGCAGGCCACGACGACAAATGTTTCATAGAACCAGCTAGGAAATAATGAATTCCTTCCTTATTCCCATTTCCACAAACATACTTTCGGACAAATTCACGATATCCGTCGTTCCATGATGCAAATCCAGTAGTTCTAAGATCATATGCAATATGCCCCCTGAAACTCCAAGGCTCTGCTATCAGAATAACGGAAGGTTTTTCTTTCTTTAATTCCGTTTCAATTGCGATGAGAGTTTCTTTGCCAAGTAGTTCTGCCAGATCAAAACGAAAACCATCGATATCGTATGTTTTAATAAACCAGAGTAAACTATCTATAATAAGTTTTTGAGCCATGGGAGCCGTACTCATCAATGTATTTCCGCAACCACTCCAATTCATATATTTGCCCTCTGGACTTAGCTCGAAAAAGTAACGCTTATCAATGAATTGCAAATAATTCGGTACACCGTAGTGGTTGTAAACCACATCAAGGATAACAGCCATCCCCTGTTCGTGAAATGCTTTTACTAAATCTTGAAATTCTTCAATTTGAGTTCCTTCTTCAGGAGAGGTTGTATAGTGGCTACTGGGTGAAAACCAATTTACTGGCATATATCCCCATCCATATTCCTCTTTGTCTAGAGTATCAAACTGTTGAATAGGTTGTAATTCAACCGCATTAAAACCTAGCTCCTTTAAATGAAAATCGCCCCTGCGAATCCATTTTGTTAGTCCAGAAAACCCTTGACGTTCTTCATGAGTCAACTTGATAGGTGCATGCTGCAACAAATCACGAACATGTGCCTCACAAATGACCAAGTCATGCCAATTGGGAGGCTCAAAGCAATCCTTGATCGGCTGTATCGTGTCTGGATCAATGACAATTGCTGGCCCTTCCGCTCCAACACAAGCAATTGCATATGGATCAACAACTGGCAGATCAGGATTAAAGGAGCTTTGAGCATCATGAGCGGCACCATATATGTGGTAGTAATAATATCGATGGTGCAGATCTCCTTCCAAAAGGATACCCCACATAGAGGCGTCTAATCGTCCTAATTCAAAGAGTTCGGAGTCAGACATGTCTACGTTTTGAGATATTCTCAACGCTACTTTAGAAGCACGAGGTGCGAAGATCTTAAAGAGATAACCTCCGTCCGTCTTGGTAATACCTGGATTTATATGAGAATATATGGAGTGAATATATTCGCCAGGCATCATAAGTGCTTCTTCATCCACTCGATGATTCACCCAACGTATAATTCCCTGTCCACCATTATCTATCGGTGAAGGTGTTTTGAACGTAAATCTGTGATGCCCGGTAATACTTTTATCCAATAGGAAGTTTCTATTCCCATGTTCATTTGAAATCACATTAGGCGTTTCTGCCGGTAATTCCAGCCACTCGTAATGATTGGTTACAAACTTAAACTGTGCCTTATTTCTTTTAAAAAGCCTGTTTTGGGGAACATCCAGCAAGTAATACTCTTTTCCCTTAATCACAGTAGAATTCAATCGCCAAAGGGAACTTCCGATTTTTGGATTCCATTGATTAAAACTGCCAGCAACGTAAATCTCCTTTTTCTCAAAATCCAGGTTTTTATAATTTTGGGGATATAAACAAAAAGTAATCTTTTCACCTTTAGAAAAATACCCGCTCAACTGTCCAAAGTGTAAAGGAGTATCCATTTTAAGTTTTGGCAAAGGAGTCTTTCCATCAGCCCAAAACAGAGGCGGTAGCCCTTTAGGTTTCCAGTCCTTTGTTAAACATACAAGCCCTGTTTTTGGGGATGTCCAAGAAGCTTTTAGAATATTTTTCTTTGGCTGGCTCATAGGATTTCAGAAGATTTTCAAGGGAAACAATGATATAAAATAGAGCGTATTTATAAAAGAATTCAATTTTTCGATTTACACGAGCTAATAAACGTAAAAATACTGTTAGGAATGGGAAAGATTCTTGTCGCATTATCCGGTGGAGTAGACAGCGCAGTCGCAGCTTACCTCTTAAAAGAACAGGGGCATGATGTTTCTGCTGCCTACATGAAAAATTGGATCAATGAAGAAAACGTCTTTGGTAACTGCCCTTGGGAACAGGATATTAGGGACGCCGAAGCCGTTTGTCAGCATTTAAACATAGACTTTGAAGTAGGTAATTTCATCAAAGAATATAGAGAACGAGTAGTTCGTTATTTAGTGGATGGTTATAAAAAAGGGATCACTCCAAACCCAGATGTCATGTGTAACCGTGAAATGAAATTCGGTGTTTTCTTGGACTATGCTAAAGAAAATGGATTTGATGCTGTTGCCACAGGACATTATTGTCGAAGTGTAATTGACGAAGCAGGGATCTCTCAAGTTTACGAAGGTGTTGATAAAAACAAAGATCAATCCTATTTCCTTGCTCTTGTTACGGGACGACAGATGGACAATGCTGTTTTCCCTGTTGGGCATTTAGCAAAACCGGAAGTTAGAGAACTCGCCAAAAAAGTTAATTTACCCAATGCAGGCAAAAAGGATTCTCAAGGAATTTGTTTTATAGGTGAAGTAAAGATTGGAGACTTTCTGGAAAAATTCATCCCGGACAGCCCCGGGGAAATCGTTAACTTAAATGGAACAGTTTTAGGTGAACACAAAGGTCTTCACCGCTTCACGTTGGGCCAACGTAAGGGAATTGGAGTTCCATCAAACACAGACAATGAGTTTTATGTTGTCGTGGGTAAGGATTACGACACAAACCGACTTATTATTGCCTTTGAAAGCAATTTAGAAAATGGACTTCACTGTACGGAAAAACGTGTTCAAAGTTTAAGTTGGATTCGTGAACCTATAAAAGAAAAATGCACTTTATTAGCACGTCCTCGTTATAGAGACCCATCCGTCGTTACAGAATTTACGCCTCTTGAAGATGGAAGTGTGCATTTAAAATTTGCCGAACCACAAAGAGCAATTGCTTCAGGTCAGATATGCGCATTCTATGATGGAGAGCGATTATTAGGCGGAGCAGTATTCCTCTAAACATCCTGAATTGCCCGCAATGCAGCCTTTGCCGCCCTACCCACTTCGGCATCGGTATCCTCCAGCCTGCTATTCAGGAACTCAGTTGCTGCGCTGGCATCAAACCCACATTTACCAAGGGCTTCAATTATACTAAGTCGAAATTCACGATTTTGATGCTGTATCAATTGTTTGACAATAGGCAGACAGGAAGAGTCAAATCCTACTGAAACAAATGCCTCCGTTGCCGCATCACGGATTACTTGATCAGAATCACCCAAACGGCTGCAAATCATTGGCAGACCTTTACGTGCTTTTGTCCCCAAATGAAAAAAGACATCTAATAGTAACAGTTTTCTGTCTTGCTTAGCATTTCTTAAAATACGTTCAGCAATTCGCCACGCTTCAGTATTTAAACCCGTCTCAACTAGAGTTAATGCTGCTTCCTTTGCTATATCGAAAGAAATCTCCTCAATACGTGCAATAACAAGATGACTCAGATCAAAGGCACTTTCACCCACTTCTTTCAGGAGCAAAATAGTTTTTCGTTTTTGCTCAGGATTTGCAGATGTTAACAGGGGTTTCAAATATACCTCAGAATCTTTGTTTATCCCTAGTGCAGGAAATAGTCGCCGTGCAACGACTCGAACCTCATATTCTTTATCCCCCATCAAGGGAATAATTATAGGAGCTGAAAACTCCATTACTTCAGGATGTTTACTGATTAACTCTAAAGACTTCTTACGGTACTGCCAACGAGGGTGCTTTGATAAACGTATTAACGGCTTCAAAGCATCTTTTGTTAAACCAATACAATCGATACAATGCTCCGTAGTCTCTGAAATCTCCAAGCTATTATCCGTTATTAAATCAACTAAATCTACTGAGAGCTCTCGTGCCGAAGGACCACATTCACTTAAAAGCTGAACCATAGACAAACGTCGTTCAGCATTTGTGTGCTTCAACAGACGCTTTATTTCATTTATGGCAGAGTAATGAAATCCTAGTTGTGAGAATGCATTGCTTGCGGCTTTACGAACTTCCTGATTCGGGTCATCCAATCTAGGAACAATTAAATGGAGAGCAGGCAGTGATTTTTGATCTAACGTCTAAATCAGTAGATCGTATCAGAGCAGAAATCTGTGAGATGGCTGCTGAACCTATTCCCGTTGCTTTGATACATTGAGCTATTTCTTCAACCGCATGACCTTTCCTGAGAAGTTCCAAAACATCACCTGAAACGGTAGATGCCTTGGTCGAAAAAGAACCTATTGCTTTGACCGCAGTGGATCTTACAACTGGATTACTATCCCTTAATAATGGTTGAAAAAGCTTGAGCTGTGTTGCGCTTGGATTGCAACGTCGGAGGGCTTTTAAACTGAGTTTCCTCATTTCCTCAACGGGATCTCTTAAACCCATAATAAGGGGTGATATCAACTCGCGGTAACTGGCATCCGATGAGATTAAAATCTCCAGAGCGGAACGTCTAACATCTGCATCTGGGCTTTCCAGAGCTTTCTTAAGACGTTTAGCCATGCGAACTGCTCGTATTTTATCACTCAAGCGGTGCTTATCAGATTCTTCCTGAATATCTGCCTTTATTGGAGCAGGTGGTTCAGTTTCGTTATTTAAAACATCTGACAATGCCCCATGACGAGAAGTATGAATCAACTCGCCTGTTTGAGGATTAAATATAAGACGTTCAGCCATATAGCACGTTTAAACCAATGAGCAGCAGAGGCAGGAATCATCTTTAGGCACATTAACTCCATACCATCTCATTATGCTGTTTTTGTTATAATACGATTTCATCGGCTCCCAGTCACGATAAATCAAATCACGTCTATTTGCCCAGATATAGAAAGGGCAAGACAAGTCATCTTCACTAGAAGTCATCGGAAACTTTGTTCCCTTGCAAAGTTCAACGAGTGCCAGCTTGATTGACATTTGAACTATCGGCATAATATCGACACTCAATCCAACTTGAATTTGTGCTTCTATGTCAGATTCAGACATATATGCTGGCGCATCTCGTTTTGCCTGTTTCTTAGTCGAAACCTCCTCTGATTTTTGAAAAAATCCCTGCCCAAACAAACACGCTAAGCAAGCATTACCAGGAGTATAACGAAAAACATCTCCTCCTGCTGCACGCGTGATAGCTCTGGAAAATATAGCTGGCTTCTTTGCGGTTACTACCTGTTGATTTATATTAATACGGGAGCGTTTTTCATCCGTAACACAAATCGTAATATCCGTATTACAAATTGATTCACGCAGAGAATCCAGTGCTTTGTTTACATCCACCGGAAAGGTGTGAATCTTTAAATACGGATTCTTACGTAACATAGCATCCGAAACAGCATTAACCTTTAGCCTACCTATATCATCAATCCCGCAAGGGTGCCTGTTCAGATTCGCCCCTTCAAGACGATCGTAATCATATAGATGGAATGTTCCCAGTCCCGCCTTTGCCAATTCGATAGCAATAGGTGCGCCAAAGCTGCCTAAACCGATGATCGTCGCACTTTTCTCTCTTAAGGCATCCGTTTCAAGCAAGCCTTTGCTTCTGCTTGAATCGTTTACTTCTACAGGAACAGTATTTACCTCAAGTAAATCAAGGTGTTCATCCTTAAAGCGCCAAGCTTGTAGTTGAGGATTACTCCTTTCAGAAAAGGCAATTACAAGATAAATAAAATTCTGAAAAGATTCGGATAGATTCCGAATTTCAGCTTCAACACTGCTTTTACTTGGTGTCTTACCATGCGTACAATGTATCAATGCTTGTAAGGGATAGCCTACAGGAGTTGAAGGTGGGCGGTCCAGATGCAAATGGACAACCTCTTCTCCAGGATATTCTAAGGCAACAGCTTTTTGATGACCTTGCGTTCCAGAGGTCTTCTCAAGTTTTATAAGTTCATTTTCGTAAACAAAAAGGGGCATCAGTAAGGAATTAGAAAAATTTAAGCAAAGCCATCCGTCGCGATCTGGTCAACAGTGGTTGCATCGGGATTCATGGGGACATCATTTCTTCGAACGACCAACTCTCCAGTTTCTGGATCAAATTCTAAGCGGTTCTCCGTAATCTCACCCCGATTTCTGACAACTAATTCTTTTCCGATTTCGTATGTTTCTTTTTTTAACATATCAGACCCCTAAATAATCGGTTAATGGACGCCCTGACTTGAGATGATTTTCATAAGCTTCTATCCATATTAAGCATTTCAAAGCAATTTTATATAAAGTAACATTTGAATGCCAGTTCTCCATTTTATAATGGCATAATTGCACACACCCATCAACTGGGTTCAATGTGT
>ENA-ORCX01000429-ORCX01000429.1-marine-metagenome-genome-assembly--contig:-NODE-429-length-15915-cov-3.127857_pt1 | contig 15915 bp, 10 predicted proteins | sample MGYA00248630_ERZ508518 | MGnify/ENA primary metagenome ERZ508518 (study PRJEB26188, sample SAMN06268768) | marine metagenome | isolation source: Bioluminescent Bay, La Paraguera, Puerto Rico | place...
TATCTCGCCATGTTCGTAGTTAACTTTTAACTGAGTATTGACGTTGTCTGTGTTTAAGAACTTAGGTGCATAACGTGCTGCAAAAAATGCTCGTTGATCATTTTCGTATGCCTGCTTTTGACGATACTTAGTATTGTCTTTCAGTAGATCAACTCTAACTGCAAGTTCATCGGGAAGTACTATTTGATTATAGTCAGCACTTACTCGGAAAGTTCCCCACCTGTCCACTTTGGTTTCAACGTTGCCGCCGGTCTTATCAAAATTGGCAGCGTTTGTTGAACTGTTGATAATACCTGCCGGGCTTCCTAATCCGAAAAGGATTGAATTTGGGCCACGTTGCATATCAACACGTTCTGTGTTGAAGCTGTCCCAAGGGATTTCGGAAACAAAATAATCACGAGTGTTGTCTGCTGAGGTGAGGCCACGAACACGGGTGTTCGTGTTAGGGTGCATCAAAGATGTTGTTTCATCTAAAGAGCCACTGTCTCCTACGAAACCTGCAAAGTTACCGGATGTGCCGCCAACTTCAGTGTTTGTTGTGTAAGAAAGTAGGGTTTGGTTGTCAGTTGCTCCTGTGTCTTGGAGCATTTCCTTAGTAACAACAGAAATTGCAGAACCTACGTCTTTGAGGTCAGTTTTAATACGAGTTCCGGCGAGAGTTTGAGTTGCGAGGTACCCTACGTTGCTGCTTGCTTCAACTTCGAATGGGGACAGAAGAAGAATATCATCATCCAGTTCTTCTTCGTTTATATTATCTTGGGCTAGTACAGGCAGAGCTAACATCATGCCTGCAAGGCAGAAAGCTGCCTTCCGGTACTTTTTCGTTTGGTTTGATTTCATATCGGAATAGATATTTATCTATTTGGGGCTCGGGTGAACCCATAAGGTGTCATACCCTTGCTCTAAGAATTTAGGGTGCTTAGGGGTGTTAGAGTATGACTGTTTTGTTTGGTTGTATCTTCTCTACGAGTTAGAGCTAACTGCGTAAAAAATAGTTACATTTTATTGGTAACCGGAAGATGATCTTCTTTTTTACCTTTGAGTTAATGTTATAATTGTTCACACTAATGTATGGGGCGGCGAACAAAGAGGTTAACAAATATTCTTAAATAAGAATTCTTTCTTTTGTCTTTTGGTAAGGTGCTTGTTTTCAATAGGAAAATAGAAGTAAATTAGTAATGCCAAGGATTGTTATTAGGTCCTTTTTAGCTCCTAGTTTTTTTATCCTCAAATATGATTAACTGAGTCTATGAAGTGTTGTTTTACTTCATGTCTCTTGTTTCTTTTACAAAAAAACCGAAGCATGTTGGTGCTTCGGTTTTTTGTAAAATGATGCTGCTTTTTTATTCAACTACTCGTATTTGAATGGTGTCTACAAAACGGTCTCGTATTTTACTGTTTGTAATGACGACCATATTGTCACCGCGCCGTACCCAGCTATATTTCAGTAATGCTTTAAATGCTTTCTGAACGGTTTCTTCCGGATCATCGTCAAATTCGAGAAGGAAGGGTTCGATGCCCCAAAGTGGAAGCATTTGCTTGAAAACGAGATTATCGCTGGTGAATGCGTATACTGGGCTGTTGCGAGGACGTAGAGAGCTCAGTATTTGGGCCATTTGACCGCGGCGGGTAAATACAACAATAGGGGCTCCTGCCATGTCAGATGCCAGAACAACGGCACTGCGTAGCATTTTTGCTTTTGGAGTAATTAAGCGTACGTTTTCGTTATAGAGAGGTCCTTGTCCCAACTCTGTTTTACGAATAATACGGTTCAATACTTCTACGCATTCTACTGGATATTTACCTATCGTAGTTTCTCCGCTGAGCATAACGCAGTCGGCCTGTTCGTAAACTGCATTGGCCACATCGGTAATCTCAGCACGAGTAGGCATAGGGGAGGAAATCATGCTTTCAAGCATATGAGTAGCAATGATTACCGGTTTACCCTGCCGATGGCATGTTTGCACCGCACGCCTTTGAACCACTGGCAAATCTTCATAAGGTATTTCTATTCCAAGATCACCACGAGCAACCATTAGCCCATCTGAAGCATCAACAATTGCATCTAAATTGGAAACTGCACTTTGGTCTTCGATTTTGGCAATTATGTGCGCTTGAGAGTCGTGTTCTGCTATGAAGCGGCGCATTACGCGCAGATCATCGGCTTCACGAGCGAAGGAAAGAGCAAAGAATTCTACGTTGCATTCAATACTGAGTTTAATATCGTTTTTATCTTTCTCAGTGAGGCAGGGAAGGTTTACTTTTACGCCTGGTAAATTAATGTGGCGTCGATTTCCCAAGGGGCCTGGTGTGAGGACTTCACAGCGGACGCGTTTTTCGTCCTTGGAAAGAATTTTCATGCGTATAAGGCCGGAATCAACTAATACGGTGTTTCCTACGACAACATCTTTTGCCAGTCCTGGATAGTTTACGGTAATTGCGTAAGCGCCATCCTGCTCCAGATCCTTTGCATCATCTGGGTTTACATAGAAATCTACTTTGTTTCCCGGTTCAAGATCAAGTGCGTATGGAACAACTCCTGTGCGGATTTCCGGGCCTTTAATATCCACCATGACGCTAACGTGGCGTTCTACTTTTTCGCAGACTTTTCGTAAGCGTGCAACCGTGTCACGTACATAATCGTGCGTGGCATGTGCCATATTGAAGCGACAGATGTCTACTCCGGCGCGTACCAGTTTTTCCAGAGTTTCTTCATCGTCTGTTGCCGGCCCTATGGTGAAGATTACCTTGGTGTGTCGATAAGAACTACGCATATATTACTCCCCTTAATTGTCTTTGAGGTTTATTAAAAAAACCTGAGGGCGAAGCTTTTACCAGAATCATATTACCTTGCAAGTCATATAGTTGTTTTGTGAGTAACCTAACTATTTGATTTGTAGCAGAAGGGAACGTTCTGTCTTCTGTTAATGTATGGAGTTTAGTGGGTTAACGTTGTGAACGATCGTTTAAATGCCGTTTTTCTATTTTTTTGGTTTTTCTATATTAATATTTTGAAGGAGTTGTGTCTTGTTTTCTTAAAAATAGCTTTCAGTCCAGTAGTTTTTAAAAGTAATACCTTCTACTTTGAGAACTGGGACAGGCGGTTTGTTTTCTTCTGTATAACCTGCGAGAAAAAGAAACATGCAAGCCCAGTCGGGGGGGAGTTTTAGGGATTTACTGGCTTTATCTATATCTAAGTGACTGACAATACAGCTTCCTAGTCCTTCGTTTTGTGCAGCCAAGTGCATTTGTACTAAGGCAGGTAGTGCGGCATTGTTTACCCATAACTTGCTTACGCATCTATCCATACCAAAATTGCATAGATGGTTTATAAACTTGGGTGTAAACCGTAGGGAATCTACTTCCATACTAAAGTCATCTTCATGACCACTATTGTGTAGATTAAGATGAGAGCATACGGCAATCATCAAAGGAGCTTTGCTTGTCCAGTTGGATTGGGTGGCTCTGCCTAGTTTTCGTTTTTGTTGTGGGTCTGTAATGACTCCAAACATCCAGTTCTGTAAATCGTTCTGAGAGGGGGCAAGGCTCCCTGCTTCCAGGATGTTTCTTGTTATTTCTGGGGGGACGGGGGAGTCTTTAAAGGAGCGGACTGTGCCCCGTTTTTTTATTAGATCATTGTATTCCATTTTGGGGTATGTTTATCGTGATAAAACACGTTATCCCTTTCTTAAGGAATTGCAACGAGCTGGGAGGGGCTTTTACCAATTTTTTATTGGTGAAAGAAAAAGTGTCCCAGACCTACGGTGAATATCCATAATCCATAGATGCTGTGTTGCAGCCAGACTAGCTTGAGTGATCTTGTCCTTTGATAAGAGTGAGCGAAGATGACTCCACCTAAAAAGGAAAACAGGATTGCGACCCAATTGTGATAAAAGATGTGTAGCCAGGAAAAGGTAATTGCGCTGCTCCAAATGATTCTGTTGTGGCCTTTAAAAAGCTCGTTGTAGCGTTCAAAGTAAAACTGACGGTAGATAAATTCCTGCGGTAGCGCTGATATGATAGGGTAGAGTATTAGTATGAAAGCCCAGAGTAGTGGCATTTTTCTGGGAATAATAAAAAAATTCACCGGGCTTATGAGGTAGGCTGTAATTACCAATACTACCATGATTGGGATAGCCTGAAGCAGCGTTTTTTTGTAAGCGCCTTGTGGCGCGGCTTCATTATGTTGCATTTTTGTGAGAAAAAACACCGCTAAACAGTAAATCAGAGGGATAGGCATGAGCCATAGCGGGCGGATTGGGATGACTTCCAGCCAAAGAATGATTGGTGTTAAGATGAATAGAATGAACCATTCGCAAAGCAGGAGAGCGCGGTGCATATTATATTGTAATATGGTGTTTGATCCCTTTTGCAAGGACGGGTGATTTGTATGGAGGTAAATGCGAAGCTTTTTTTTACAAATTATTGTTCTAAGGCCCCTGAAAGGGCGATTGTTTATTATGTATACCCCTATACGTGTATTTTTCGCTTGTCTTTTTATTCGCAAAAATGGAGATTGTAATCACTTTCCCCCGTGAAGCGGGGGTTCTTTATTTTTAATACAATTTGATTTTTCATGACAGAAAAGAACCCTTCGAAAAAGCAAGCCCCTCAAGACGAGTATAACGCTTCAAAAATTCAGAAGCTGGAAGGTCTGGAAGGTGTGCGTAAGCGCCCTGATATGTATATTGGGGATACCAATGAACGAGGGCTGCACCACTGTGTTTTTGAACTGGTAGACAATGCTATCGACGAAGCATTGGCTGGTTACTGTAAAGAAGTAAAGGTGACAATCCATTTGGATGGTGCCTGTTCTGTGGAAGACGATGGTCGCGGTATTCCTGTGGATATGCACCCCAAATATAAGATGCCTGCTCTGGAGCTCGTGCTTACGAATCTGCATGCCGGTGGTAAGTTTGGCAAAGGCGCTTATCAGGTTTCCGGTGGTTTGCACGGTGTTGGTGCCAAGTGTGTGAATGCTGTTTCCGAATGGTTTGAGGCTGAGGTTCGTAAAAATGGAAAAGTCTATCTCATTTCTTTTTCTCGTGGTAAAAAGACCTCAGAAATGAAGATAGTAGGGGATACTAAAAAGACAGGTACTCGTGAAACTTTCATGCCTGACCCTGAAATCTTCCTGACAACTCGTGAATTTAAGTGGGATATTCTGGCAAAGCGTTTGCGTGAACTCGCCTTCCTCAATCCAGGGGTTTCAATTTTACTTTCTGATGAACGCGTAAATAAGAACGAACGTTTTCTTTTTAAGGAAGGTATTTCTGAATATGTGGCTTTTCTGAACCGTTCCAAGAATGTCGTTCATCCTAATATCATTTCTTTCAGTGGTCATGCCCCTGCCGATGATACTGACAAGGATGGTGCTCAAATTATTGTGGATATCGCTCTGCAATACAATGACAGCTATTCCGACCAGATTTATGCTTACGCGAACTCTATTCATAATGTTGAGGGGGGAACACATCTTTCCGGTTTCCGCACAGCATTGACTCGTGTTATTAACAGTTTTGGTAAGGCTAATAACCTAATTAAGGAAAAAGATCCAAATCTATCCGGAGACGATGTTCGTGAAGGCTTGACTGCGGTTGTTTCCGTTAAAGTTCCTGAACCGAGATTTGAAGGACAGACGAAAACCAAACTTTCCAATGGGGAAGTGGATGGGATTGTTCAGCGTATTGTCGGTGAGCAACTACGTTATCATTTTGAGACGACTCCAGGTGATGCTAAGAAGATCATCGATAAGAGCTTAAATGCAGCTCGTGCTCGTGAAGCAGCCCGCAAGGCTCGTGAAACCGTTCGTAAGAGCGTGATGAATGCAGGTGGGCTTCCGGGTAAACTGGCAGACTGTTCTGAAAAAGACCCGACGTTGTGTGAGCTTTTCATTGTGGAAGGTGACTCTGCCGGTGGTTCTGCTAAACAGGGGCGTGATCGTCGCTACCAAGCTATTTTGCCTATTCGTGGTAAGCTTATTAATGTGGAAAAAGCCCGTATTGATAAGGTGCTGAACAACAACGAAATTCGCACTATTATTACTGCCTGTGGCACGGGTATCGGAGACCACGAAGGTGACGGTGCTTTTAATGGAGATAAAGCTCGTTATCAAAAAATTGTAATTATGTGTGATGCTGATGTTGACGGTGCGCACATTGCTACGTTGTTGCTTACATTCTTCTATCGCCAGATGCGTGGTCTTATTGAACGTGGCTATGTATATATTGCGCAACCACCTTTATATAAGATTAAGCGTAAACGCCGTGAACAGTATATTCAGAACGATGACGAGATGAACCGCATCCTCATCGAACTTGGTTCTGAAGATGTTACTTTGGTTCGTATTCGCGATGATCACCGTTTTACACCTGCTAAGATTGATAGAATTGTTGAGGCTTGCACCAAGCTGGAGCAATATGGACAGGGCGTAACACGCTTTGGTTGTCCTTTGACAGATTACTTGGATCAGCATGATGAGAAGAATCTCCTTCCTAAGTATGTTGCTCGCATTCGTACTGGGAATGAAGAGGCATTTGAATATATAAAGGATGATGAAGCCCGTTCTCGTTTTTACATTGATCATGGTATTGATGACATTTACGAGGAGAGTATTACTCGTCCAGTAACTCAGGATAATGGTATCACAGTGAATCAGCGCATTCGTGTTCATGAAATTTACGAAGCCGCCGGTATGACCAAGTTGCTTAATGAAATAGCCAAAATTGGTTTGGATGTTTCTACTTGGGGACCAACTGATGAAGCCCGTTATCATTTGATTGAAAATCACGGAGATGAGAAAAAGGAGAACGTTATAGGCCTCCATTCTATTTTGGAAATTACCAAGCAAATTCGTGAACTGGGCCGTCAAGGTCTTAATATTCAACGATACAAAGGTCTTGGTGAGATGAATCCGAAGCAGTTGTATGAAACAACTATGGATCCAGAAAAGCGTCGTTTGTTAAAGGTTAACATTGATGATGCTGCGAAAGCGGAGCAGGTATTCTCCATGCTGATGGGGGATGATGTTCCATCTCGAAGAGCATTCATTGAAGACAATGCGCTGAATACCAGTAACCTAGACGTATAACCCTTTAATCCTCACAAGATGTATACTGAAAACGAAACACTCGTTCCTACAAACATCGTCGATGTGATGGAGCGCTCCTATATCGACTATTCTATGTCGGTAATTATTTCCCGCGCTCTGCCGGATGCACGCGACGGCCTCAAACCAGTTCAGCGACGTATCCTCTATTCTATGTTGCGTCAGGGAATGCTTCACAATCGTGGCTTTAATAAGTGCGCTAAAGTAGTTGGTGATGTAATTGGTATTTATCACCCTCATGGCGACCAAGCTGTATATGACACTTTGGTTCGTCAGGCTCAGAACTGGGTTATGAGGACACCGATGGTGGATCCTCAAGGTAACTTTGGTTCTATTGATGGTGATCCTCCTGCTGCTTACCGTTATACGGAATGTCGTCTTACTCGTCAGGCAGAGGAAATGCTGCGTAATCTGGATGAAGATACAGTTGATTTTGTTCCCAACTATAATGAGGAAACAACTGAACCTTCCGTTTTACCATCTGGCTTGCCTAGTCTGTTGATGAATGGTTCCACAGGTATTGCTGTGGGTATGACTACAAATATCCCACCTCATAACTTGGGCGAATTAATCGATTGCACCTGTGCATTGTTGGATAATCCTCAGATTTCTATTGATGAAATCATGAAGATTATGCCTGGGCCTGATTTCCCGACTGGTGGTGTGATTGTTGGGCGTGAAGGTATTAATAAATACATGCGCACAGGTCGCGGTATCGTTAAAGTTCGTGGTCTTTTGCATACAGAAGAGCTTAAGGGGGGTAAGGAGCAAATCGTTGTTACGGAAATTCCTTACAACGTGAACCGCGCCAACCTTGTTACCAAGATTGCTGATCTTGTTCAAAATAAGGTAATTGAAGGTATTAGTGACTTGCGCGACGAATCTGACGAAAACACCCGTATCGTTATCGAACTGAAACGTGGTGAAATTGCTCGTCCGATTGTTAATAAACTCTTTAAGCATACGGCTTTGGAAAGTTCCTTTGGTGTTATTCTTTTGGCTTTGGTAAATCGCCGTCCAAAGGAAATGAACATCAAGGAAATGTTGGAGTGCTATGTGGATCACCGTCGTGAAGTGATTTACCGTCGCACCGCTTTCCGTAAGGCTAAGGCAGAAGCGCGCGCTCATATTCTTGAAGGTTACAAGATTGCATTGGATAACTTAGACGATTTTGTTCGTATTATTCGTGCCAGTTCCAATCGTGAGGAAGCCAAGCAAAAACTGAGTGCAAAATATCCTCTCAGTGAGCGCCAAGTGAATGCTATCCTGGATATGCGCCTTTATCAGTTAACTGGTTTGGAGCGTGACAAGATTGAAGCAGAGTATTTGGAGCTCATTAAAACCATCGCTGAATTGTCTGATATCTTGGAAAATGAAAGTCAGCTTCTTGCAGTCATTAAGGAAGAGCTGATGGAGCTTAAAGGAAAGTATGCTGATGCCCGTCGCACTCAATTTATTGAGGCCGAAGGTGAGTTCCGTATGGAAGACTTCATTGCGAATGAGGGTTGTATTATTACTTTGACGCACAAGGGCTTTATTAAGCGCACCCCTGTTAGTTCCTATCGCTCGCAAAAGCGTGGAGGTAAGGGTGTTATCGGTGCCGGCCAGCATGACGAGGACTTCATTGAACATCTCTTTACGGCCAGTACGCATGATTACATGATGTTCTTTATGAACAATGGCCGTGTATATGTGGAAAAAGTTTATGACATTCCTGAAGGCACTCGCGTGGCCAAGGGGCGTGCTGTTGTAAACGTTCTTCAGATGCAAAAGAATGAAACCATTGCAGCAATGATTCCTGTTAAGGGCTTTGAAGAAGGTGAACAGCACCTCGTAATGGCGACTTCCAAAGGTGTTGTTAAGAAGACTAAATTAAGTGATTACAAGAACTTCCGTAAGGGAGGTATCATTGGTATTAATATTGATGAAGGTGATCATCTTATTGGGGTTCAATTAACCAGTGGCGAAGACGATCTTGTCATGATTACCCGTAAGGGAATGAGTATCCGCTTTGGTGAATCTGATTTGCGTGATCAAGGGCGTGCGACTCGTGGTGTGAAAGGTATTACCCTGAAGGGTAAGGATGACTACGTTGTGACTATCGAAGTCGTGGATGGAGATTCCACGCTCTTTATTGCAGGAGCAAATGGTCAAGGAAAACGCACCGAATTTAATCAATATCGCAAACAAGGTCGTGGTGGTAGTGGTATTATCGCCATCAAGACAAGCGGCGTTGCTGGTGCTTTAAGTGTCCGTGAAGAAGATGAAATCATGCTTCTTACGAAGGGAGGCCAGGCCGTTCGCACTCGTGTGAATGAAGCGCGTGTTATTGGCCGCACCACAATGGGTGTGCGTATGATTAACCTCGCAAAGGGAGACAAGCTAATTGGTGTTTCTAAAGTCGTTAATGTAGATGAAGAAGAAGCTTAAGAACCCTTTTATATGAATTGCAAAAAACGGCTCCTTATACGGAGCCGTTTTTTAGTGTCTTGTGGTTTATCCCTATGGAACAAGTTCCATGCTATGAAGAAATTTTAAGTAATGAGGTCATTTCCATCTTTGTGAGGAATAAACATATAAGCCAGTTTTTGAGAAAATGCGAATGAGGGTATGAAATTAATTTGAGTTTTTCTTCTTTTTAATAAAGAGATGCTTAATCTGGTCGATATTGATAGTGGTGAAATGGCTAAAATTCAGTTTAATGTTATGTCTTCTATTTGGTTATCAAGTTCTTCATGCTGAAGGAGAACCTGAAGACGTATCATCTGAAATGAAAACTTCTGATAAAGGCGACGTAACTCGTGTTTATAAAGCCGAGGAAGCCAAGAAAGAACCAGATGATGCTAAGCTGACTCCTGCCTTGCCAAATTTGCGGATCCCTAAGCTAGAACCTTTACCACCATTAAAAAATCAAAAGGATGTTGATTCTCGTTTTAAATATCTAGTAGGTGTTTTTTTGAAGTCTGCTCGTGAAATGGAGGGGGCAATCCGAAGTGGAGCAGAAAAGAGAGTATTGGATATTCAATTGGCTGATATGCGGTCGCATTGGGCGGCTATAGATGCATATGGTTGGCCTGATAATCTGGATGAACGTCTTCGTCTAAGTTTGGTAGCTTGTTCTGAGGCGTGGGAACTCTACTATTGGATAAGATTGGCACGTTTGAGTTATCGTAACGTTCCAATTGACGCTAATTTGTTTTATTACCGAAAAGCGGAACACTTGTTGGAGTTCATTGCCCGATGGGATGAAGATTTGGCTATAGAAATGCAAAAAGAAGACTCCTTTATGCAGAACGAGGGGCCAGTTCATGAAATTGCACGTAAATTGGATTCAGAGATTATTGCTTCTTTAACCGGAAGCGTAGAAGAAGACCAAGGTGGATAAGTTTTCAGATCGATCTATGTAAGTTTTTGATGGGTCATTATCCATATACTTAGGAGGAAGAGAAATAGAATAGAACGATGTGTATTGTTCCTCATCTATTTCTTTTTTTGTAAATAACGATGTTTTGTATAGTTAAACTTATATGTGTATGTGCATATGGTTTAATTCACCAATTAATGGTTTTTATAGCTTAAACTTGATGTGTAAAAAACTGTTTTAAAAACAATTAACTTTGTAAGTTTCTGTTTTTATGGTGTTTGCGTTTTTGCTTTTTGTTTTGGCATAACTGTTGCATAAGCTCCTTATATCTTTCTGAAAACAATATGATTCTATTTCTTTTAATTAACTAACTGACTTGTATTCAATGTGGGCAAATAAGAAATCCATTCTTCTCGTCTATTCCTTTTTGACAGTTTCTACGGGGGTTCTTGCACAAGACGTCCCCAGTTTAACTCTAGATCAGGCAATCGACGATGCATTAGCAAAAAATCTTAATCTTCAAATATCACGCTTGGATACGGATATTTCCGAAGGAGATGTTATGGCGGCACAGGCTGATTTTGATCCTGAGATTTTTGCCGATGCAACATACTCAATACGCGAAACTGATACGACTGTCAGTCAAACGGTTGGAACTGAAAGCGATACGAGAACCTATGAAGGTGGCGTTCGTAAAAAGATTAGGACGGGTGCAACTGTTGAAGTTTCAACATCCTTGAGTCGTTCTGACAGTAATGCGATAACTAGTACCAGTCTTGGGCACGACCTTGACTACGAAAGCAATGTAGGAGTTGAAATACGCCAACCGTTACTCAAAGGTGCTTGGAGTGATTATAACTTAGCAACTCTGCGAAAAGCAAAAAGCAGCTTCAGCCAAGCCAAGCTGACTGTTCGTAAAAACATTTTAGATGTTGTATCTAGTACAGAAAAAGCTTACTGGGATTTGGCCTATGCTTATCAGAATGTAAAATTGAAAAGCACTGGGGTGGAAGCATCACAACAATTGGTTGCTGAGACTGAAAGTAAGTTTAAGGCCAGTTTGGCTTCAAAGGTAGAGCTTTTGCAGGCTCAGTCACAGTTGGCCTCTGATGAAGAAGAATTGCTTTTGGCTGAAAGTGCTTTGGAAGATGCCTCTGATGCTCTTTTGCTTTTAACTGGAGCAATGGACGACTCCTATACAGGCGAGATTCTATCTGTCTCAGAACTGCCTGAGAAATTCTCGAAAGTTGATGATTATAATAACACATGGATTCATGCTCTTGAAGCCAGTGAAAATGTAGCTATTCAAGAAGAGACTATTTATCAGATGGAACAGGACGGGATCACCGCAAAGCATGCTCGTAGACCCCAGTTGGATGTTGTTGCGACAGGAGCTTATATTGGTTTAGACGATACCACTGTAGATAATGCTTACGAGAATGCTCTTGATCGTGATGGTGAGAAATGGAGTCTTATGCTTGAATTTTCGATGCCTTGGGGGCAACGCGAAGGAAAAGCAAAGATACTACAGGCCAAATCATATTTAGAGCAGGAACAAATTCGTCTGCAAAAGATCAAGCAACAATTGCGTTCTGATGTTCGTTCTGCTTGGCGCAATGTGAACGTAGGCTTCAAACGTGTGAAAAATGCTTCTGTTACCTTAGAATTGCGGCAACAAACGTTTGATGAAGCTCAAGCTAAATATAAACGTGGTTTGATTAGTTTTCGTGAGATGTTGGACGTTCAACGTGATTATGACGGTGCCCGTCAGAATTACCTAGAGGCGACTAAAAATCTGATGGAATACAAAGTTACTCTCTCTCGATTGGACGGAACGCTTATGGCTAGACATGGCTATGATGCTTTAAACTAAACCTAATTTTTATCAATTTAAACAATCTCAAAATAATCGCTTAAAATGGCTAAGAAAAAAGGACGCAAGAAGCGCTGGATTTTTATTACCGGTATCATCGTAATCGCTGCAATCTTCATTGTTGTGAAGGGAGGCAAAAAAGAGCATGTTACTCAGGTAACAACAGAGAAAGTGCAAAAGAGGGATATTACCAGTATCGTTTCTGCTACAGGTAAGGTAAGCCCGGAATTGGATGTTTCTATCACATCGGAAGTTTCCGGTGAGATTATTGAAATTCCTGTAAAGGAAGGACAATTTGTCCACAAGGGGGATTTACTTGTAAAGATTAATGCGGATACGTTGGCTTCCCAGGTTCGACAAAATGAGGCTGCTCTGGAATCTAGTAAGGCAAGTGCTCAGGCGAATAAGGTTGAAATGGCGCGTGCTAAAAAAGTTTTCGAAGATCAAAAGAAACTTTTTGAAGAAAATTATATTTCTGAAGATCAACTTAATGAGTATGAAAGCTCTTATAAATCTTTGGAGGCAACTTATCTTGCTGCAGAAGCAACAATTAATCAGCAGGAGATGGCTTTGGCGGAAGCAAATGAAGATCTTTCCAAAAGTGTTATTTATGCTCCTATGGATGGAACAATTACATCTATTGAAATGGAAGAGGGCGAGCGCGTTGTAGGTGTTGGTCAGTACGATGGTACTCAGATTATGACTGTTGCCAACATGGATGTGATGGAAGCGCATATTGATGTGGCTGAAACAGATATCATTAATGTTAAGCTTGGTGATGCTGCTACCGTTTTTGTAGACGCAATTAATTCAGAAGAGTATGCAGGAGTGGTAACAGAAATTGCCAGTTCTGGTGATACCGAAAATAGTGGTACGGCAGAACAAACCACGACTTTTGAAGTCGTTATTCGTTTGGATACACATGATAAGCGTCTACGCCCTGAAATGACTGCAACGGCAGATATTTCTACTGAAACGGTGACAGGTGCATTGGCTGTTCCTATTCAGTGTGTTACTGTTCGAGATAAGAAAGTTGTTGCTCAAGCTTTAGGCCGCGAGGTTAGTGACGATGTCAAGAGCCTGGAATACGAAGAGGCTGCCAATTCCGGTAAGCAGGAACGCCCTCATAGTAAGGCCACTCGTAAGGAACGTGAAAAATTGCAACGTGTAGTCTTTGTTGTTGTAGGAGATCATGGAACTCCGTGAAGTGAAAACCGGAATTGCGGATACTGCCTGGATGGAAATAAAGGGTGGATTGGAAGAAGGTGAAACTATTGTTAGTGGCAGCTATTCTGCTATTACCCGTGAATTACAACATATGTCTAAGATCACCACTCAGGACAACGGTTTTGGAGGTAAGTCCGGCGGTTCTGATAAGCCGAAAGAAAAATAATGATTATGGACACTAAAGGAATCCCGGTAATTGATATTCAAGGAGTAAAAAAGATTTACGACCTGGGTGAAACCAAGGTGGAGGCTCTTCGTGGCGTAGATTTACAGATCTATCAGAATGAGTATCTTGCAATCATGGGGCCTTCAGGTAGCGGAAAATCCACTTTGATGAATATGTTGGGTTGTTTGGATACTCCAACCGTTGGACACTATAACTTTAAAGGGGAAAACGTTTTTGAGATGGAGGATAATGACTTGGCTCGTATCCGAAATCGTGAAATTGGATTTGTTTTCCAAAGCTTTAATCTTCTTCCACGTGCCAATACTGTGCGCAATGTTGAACTGCCTCTAGTGTATGCGGGAATGTCTCGTGATGAGCGTTTGGAGAAAGCTGAACAAGCTTGTATTAAAGTTGGACTGAAGGAACGGTTGGATCATAAACCAAACGAGCTTTCAGGTGGTCAACGGCAGCGTGTAGCAATTGCACGCGCCTTGGTGAATAATCCTGCGATTATTCTCGCTGACGAGCCTACGGGGAACCTGGACTCTAAAACAGGTGAAGAGATTATGGCTCTCTTTGAAGATCTGCACAAGGCGGGGAATACTATTATTCTAGTAACGCACGAAGAGGATATTGCAGAACATGCTCACCGTATTGTGCGTATATTTGATGGTAGGGTTGCCCATGACGAAAGAAATCCAAGTCCTCGTAAAGCGGTTCGTCATGAACCAGAAGGGGAATTGGCGGGAGTTTAACTCACATGCGACATCTTATTCTTGAAATTGAAGAGAGCTTGAGAATTGCTTTCATGCAGGTGCGTATCCATAAGACACGTGCCGCATTGACTGCTCTTGGAGTGATTATCGGTATTGTGGCGGTTACTCTGATGGGAACTGCTATTAATAGCATCGATAAGGGAATCGACAAGAGCCTGGATATGCTGGGAAGTGAAAACTTCTATGTAGAGCAATGGCCTTGGAAGGATGTTGGCGACGACTGGTGGAAATATCGTGGCCGTCCTGAGTTCAAAGTTAAAAATGCTGAGTTGTTCAATGAAATCCTGGAAGAGCAATCCAATTCTACTATCAGTATGGCGGTTCCTCAGGTGAAATTTTGGATTGATATCAGTTATAAATCCAGGCAGCTAACCAGTATTGAATCTTATGGGACAACATCTGAATACGCATTTGCCTCAAACAATGAAATTGAAAAGGGACGTTTCTTTACCAAACAGGAAGATTTGTCAGGAAACAATGTTGTCGTCTTAGGTTATGATGTAGCAGAAAATCTTTTTCCAAATGAAGATGCGATTGGTAAAACGGTTCGATTCAATCAGAGGGCTAATTATCGTGTGATAGGTGTCTTTAAGCGTCAGGGGTCATTCCTTGGAATGTTCAGTATGGATAGCCTTATGGTTATGCCTCACAAAGCCATGCGAAAGATTTATAATGGGAATCGGTGGAATTCTATTCTTATTAAGATGAAGACGGGGGCAAATAAAGATATGGCTCAGGACGAAACGGTAGGGATTATGCGTCGTGTACGCGGTTTGATGCCGGAAGAAGAGAATGATTTTGAAGTGAATAGATCAGAAAGTGTTGGTGAGCAATTGGACACGATGAAAAATTCGGTAGCGCTTGCAGGTCTCTTTATTACAGGACTTTCTCTCTTTGTTGGAGCGATTGGAATTATGAATATTACTTTTGTGAGTGTGAAAGAAAGAACCCGAGAGATTGGGACTCGTAGGGCTTTGGGGGCCACCCGCCGGAGTATTCTGATTCAATTTCTCACCGAGGCAGTCTTTATTTGTATGATTGGTGGAGTTGTTGGACTCATTTTTACAACCTTAATTGTATTTGTTGTAAAAGGAGCCATGCCCTTCTTACCTATCGCGATGAAGGAGAGTCTTTTCTTAATTGCGGCAGCAGTCTCTATTGCTACAGGGATTATCTCTGGTTTTGCACCAGCCTGGACGGCTAGTAAGCTTGATCCGGCGGAAGCCTTACGACACGACTAAATAAGGAGGACGCAATGCTAACTAAACTCAAAAAACACCGATTTATTCGTGTTGGTGATGTCCTCGGCATGGCTACGACCTCGCTGAAATCTAATAAAATTCGTTCCTCACTGACTATTATGGGGATTACTATAGGCGTGTTTTCTGTTGTGGGAACCAT
>ENA-ORCX01000430-ORCX01000430.1-marine-metagenome-genome-assembly--contig:-NODE-430-length-15722-cov-3.970022_pt1 | contig 15722 bp, 9 predicted proteins | sample MGYA00248630_ERZ508518 | MGnify/ENA primary metagenome ERZ508518 (study PRJEB26188, sample SAMN06268768) | marine metagenome | isolation source: Bioluminescent Bay, La Paraguera, Puerto Rico | place...
CTATATGCTATCCCTCTCGCCATAAAACGACATTTTATAACCGGCGTTTTCTTGCATTTTATCATCGGCGCTGACACCATTATTAAGGTACGATTTATTGGCATAGATACGCCTGAATCAACTAATAAACAGGAGGAGCTCGGTAAAGAAGCCGCCATATTCACGACTATAGCGATTCCCAAAGGAACGACAGTCTATTTAGAAAAAGACGTATCAGAAACTGACAAGTATGATCGTCTTTTGAGATATGTTTGGCTAGAAAAACCCGAGTCCTTCAGCAATCAAGAAGCCAAAACTAAAATGCTTAACGCTATTCTGTTATTAGAGGGTTATGCTAACGCGTCCACATATCCACCAGATGTTAAATACTCAGACTTCTTTTTTCAATGTGAAAATGAGGCTGAATCGTCGAGCCTAGGTTTGTGGGCACTTTCGGATAAGACTGTCGCGCCAACATTGATACCTACGCCTTCTGATACGCCTATACCCACACCGGTACATAGTGAGAACGTTGAATCAGCTCAATCAGTGTCCGGCCCAGATCTTACAGCGTCTCCTGTGCTAACTAATTCTCAATATTGCGCAAGCAGTATAGCAGATAAGTTTCATCATTTAGGGTGTAAATATGCAGACCAAATACTCCCCCAAAACGTAGTCTTTTATTATACGCGAGACGAAGCAATGGCTGATGGTAAGGTACCGTGTAAATTGTGTAAACCATAGGAACAACTTAGATATTTAGTTTTGAGGTAAAAGCCGTTCATTACTATCCTCTATTTTTAGGTTAATCGTCTAATATTAATGTTTTTTTGCTTCATAGTAACGTAGTTTATCTACAACAATCACTGCAAATATAAAAATAGAAAGCCCACATAAACCTATCAATATATAAAAAATTATCCGTATAGGGGAATTATCGGTTTCTTTTATTGATTTGATCTCCCAAAATCCATCCTTCTTTGTTATGAACCTTATACATAACTCAGTACTATTCCCTTTGTATTCATTTAATTTTTTCTCAGTTTCTAATCCAATGTCAGTACTATTTTTTTCCTTTTTTTCAGCGCCAACGGTTTCCAAAGAAGATGGGGTTGCTAAGGCAATATTATTTTGTGATGGTAAAGACACAATTTCTTCCTTGCTTTTTTCACGGTCAACTTGTGCCACTATAGAATCCCTATTTACATCGGTATTGTTTTTCTTGATGCTACCAGCTTCCGCATCATCCGAAATTACTATACATAAAAAAACCATCATAGCAATAAGCGCCTTCTTATACCTGTCCATTTATTACCTCCTTATGCTTCTTCGAAAAGGTGACCAATATAATATTAAAACAATTGAAATAATAAGCAGTATTAATGCTAAGCCTATGCTCGCAAATGGGTTCAATTTATATATCCATAGCAATCCAATACAAACACTTAGAAACAAAAAACAACTTAAAATAAAAAACAAACAGGTTATTAATAAATCTTCAAGCGTAAACTTTTTCTTATTTATATTTTTATTCTGTAGTCTACCTGCTAATATTTTCGTTTTAATATCACATTCTCGCAATTCTGAAGCTGACTCTATTATACTTATATCATGTATAAGCTGTGGATTTTCACGTAATAGTTTCTTAGATACTATTTCAATAGAATCAATAACTGTATCGATAGACTTCTTCAAGTATTTCTTAGCAAAATTCATTAAATCAAGATAATATAGCATTTCTTTATTTTTTGTTGCTCCATCAGGAGCTACGGTTTTAAGATATTCATTAGATTTAAACATAACAGGAGACTGAGACAACATTGCAATAAAAATACTACATCCCCTTTTATCATAATCATTTTTTTTATTTTTTCTATGCAATATAATTCTGTTCTTGGTTGCATTTCTTACGTTTTCCTTATTCATGAAATTATATAAGCAGATTTCTTCAATTCTATAATAATTTTTTTGTTTAATAGCTTGGTCAATTTCAACAAGTACCGAAGCAATTCTCTTCAAATCAGGTGAAATGGTTATATTAAAAGCCTTTACAAAGGTTAGAATAGCTTCTATGTTTTCTGTTTCTAAAAGGCATAGCTCTTTTTCATTGAGATCCTTTATTTGATGCTTAATTGGAGTAAATTGAGCGAATATAATTTTAGACTTTAATGTAGGGGAAATTTTAAGTATGTGCTCAAGATATTTATTCTCTAGATTGATCTGATCAAAAGCGTCCAATATATTAGAAAAAGATCTTTCCTGAGCGTTATCTAAGTATATCTGAAGAATTTCTTCAATTTTATACTGAGAAATAGATGTCGATTTTGTTTTTGATATACATTCTAAAATTTTTATTATTACATCTTGATCTTCCAAAACCTTGTTTTTAAGTTGTTCCCATATTATTATGTACTTTGTATTTAGATTGCTTAACAAAAAAAAGAAGTAAAATTCTGACACGCAATTGTTCTCTGAAATTATTGATATAAATAAATCAGCATTTTCTTTTGAATTGTTCATGTATGGGCAATAGGAAAAAAGAAAATCCATTTTTTTATCCAAATTTTTTTGAGTAAATAGTAAAAATGCAGTTTTTATATGTAAGGGTTCGAATTTTAATCCTAAAGATCGATTTACTTGATCTACATTAATATAGATTTGAAATAATACATCTGGATCGAAATGCTCTAAGAGTTTACTCCAAATATAATCCTGATCCTTAATAAAAGTGTCTACGAGAAATTTGTCTCTTGAAAGCCCCCACTGGATTATAGTGTTATATTCATAATCTATTTCACATTTTAAGGCACACCAATGCCAGTAATATGGTAATAGAACTATTTGATTTAGTTTTGTATAAGGCAATCCCATATACTCCTTGAAAAGAGTCCTATATTCTTGAAAGTTTTCGGTAAAAAAATTTGCGTCCTGCATTATTATTTTTGATGCTTCACTAAAAAGCGAATGGTTGCATAGACTTGTCAATTCTAATATACCAATTTTTATTTTTCTACTTAAGTCTTTATTGCGTAATTCAGGACCTATCTTAAATAAATGATCAATAACTAGAGTTATCTTTTCATAGAGGTGCTTTGTAAAAAACACTTCACACCAGTTTGTGAAAGCTTTCCAGGCTTCTTTATATAAGTGATCTTTTTGTGAATAAGATAACAACTCTTTTGTAAAGAGAACAAAAGCATTACTTGGGATTTCTGAACTTTTGAATAATATTTCCAACCGCATGATTAACTGATTTGAAACAGATCCATTAAAAAAAGCTTTAATTATTTGTTCATTATCCGTCCCTTCAATGATTCTAGATAATAATAAATTTTGCAGAGACATATGATATTTATATTGCTTATTATTTTTTAGCGCTAAATAAATAAGAGATTCTTCAATATCTTCATTGAATTTGCCTTTAATAGCATTTAATCCATCATGCAAAAAAATCTCTGCTTGCGGGAATTTATCGAGCACCCCAGAAAATAGTTCTATAGCCGACGTTATACCTGACTTAACAGCTTTTATATCATTAAACTTATTAGCATTCGCTCGCCACATAGCAAACAATGTAGCTAAAACATCTTCGGTAACTGTAATATTTTTTAAATATTCTCCACAAAGTTTATGTATATAGTTCTCAAATAGGGTGATATTATTAGGTGTTTCCAGTGCATCCCACAAGAAAGAAGAATATTGCCGAAGTTTTTCATTAGATAATTTATATGCTTTTTGATCGGACAAATCTATACATGATGCGTTAAGAGTTTGAAGTATATCTTGATAATTACCACTATCTCTCTGGTAAAAAATTATATTAATTCCTTTTAGTGAAATATCATTCTCGTCTAATGGCCCTCTAGATACTAAGGTTATTTTTTTCCTAAGTATCATCGGCATCATTTCAATGGTTGCGCTCATCAGCCTTTCTATATAATCAATAGAGCTACCCCAACTATCTGAAATTGTTTGAGGAATAATAATGAATAATTTACTTTTCGAACTAATAGATCGCACTATTCCAGATATATAATATGAGAATAACTCTTCATTAAAACCAACATCATAAAAAACAGATTTAGACAATGAAGTAATAACTTTCTCAATTCCTGTATATCTCTCATTCAGAGTAGTTCTAGCCCTGGTTTTATGCAATCTCTTGACAACAGAGTCATAACTTTCATATGCACTATATGAGAATAGACCCGCGGGGTACTGTAAAACTTGTAGAGAATCATCATTGGTGAAAATATGACTGAAGGCATAGGAACAACTTCTCCCATCAGTCACTTTATCCGTTACCCAACTGATACGTGTCGCAACGGTACAATTCATATATGGATGATATATTTTCAAGACGCTCTTTCTACTGTTTAACATAAGATACCTATTAGCAAATTCATCCGAAAGAGCACATTTGGATTCTATCGAATAAGCTATTTCGCTTTCCTGAAGAATATCTTTGGTAAAGGCTGCAGTTCTAGAACCAGGATTTGCCGAAGAGTCCTTTTGAAAGCCTCCAACCATACATCGCATATAAATATGCTGTCCCTTCATATTACGCCCCTTTCCTAATAGTTTACCTAATTATGATCTGGCCCAGACTCTGCTGAATAGTATCAAGTTCAATTAATGGCAAAAACCCGTATTTCAACAATAATATAACAATTGGATCTAATACCCGAATAGGCTTGATAAATTGTGGTTCTTTTATGTATAGCTGACCATCATCATTATTCATTTTACTTATTTTAACATGACAACCTAGCGAAGTTACAGTTGTGAAGTAAGGATTCTTAAAGCATCCTTTTATCCCATTATAAAGTGTTTCGTCAGCTCTTCGAAACAAATCAGAAGAGCTTCTTCCCATATTGTTAAAATATTTGCGATCATATGTTGACCTCACGTTAGAATTCACAGTTAGATGAAATTTCTCTAAAAGATTTAAATGATCTATATGATTGATGAGTTGATCCATTTTCATCATCATTACAATACTAGGAGCATTGATAATGCCACCTGGCATCGATGGGAGTATTTCTTCTGCAATTTGCCTAAGCATCTTAACATTCACTATTCCCTTATCAGTACTTCCTCCACGTTCGTTCTCTCCTATGTCGTTTCCTATATCTACGATTACATTTTCAATGCTCATAGGATCAATCGCCAATAGGAAAGAATCAGCCTTGGTGATAAGATTATTGCGAAAAAGCAACATCCCGTTTATTACCATATCTTCGCCTCTCATATCAACTAAGCTGAACAAGCATTGATTATCTATATTTCCATTCTTAATATAGTTGATCTGCAAAGTTAAAGGATCAGGTAAAGCTTTTGCTGTTGTACCCGGGAGAATACCGTTATTGAATAGTTCATCCGTTATACTTTTAAAAGAATCATTTCGGTTCCCTGCCGGTAAAGCTTGAATGAACCCATTTCCAGGAAGAAAAATAGTGTTCCTGAATAAATAATTAACTGTTGCAATATACACAGTTTTTCCTGACGATGATCCGCCAAAAAAAAGCGTTACATAAGTTGGCATCGTTCCACTCTGTGGAGGCAAGGGGCTACCACAGTTAGGACAATATCTTGTTTGGGTTATCCGAACATTGTTATTCTTGTCAACATACTGTATTTGGACCAATGCACCGTTTTCATCTTCAACCATGTCTTTAGGCGTACTGTAACTTTTAGGAGATGAAAATACGGGAGTAAAATTTGAAAACTTCAATTCACAATCAGAAAGCTTAAATCTTCCTGTATCCTCCCTAATTTGCGAATTTGAGTTTTCACTATCATTAACTTCGGCTTCAAATTGTTGGGCAGCATCGCTCATAAGTTCTTCGGAAATCCCATTCTCGTTTTTAAAATGTGATTCACTGGAAACAATGCTATCAACAGTGTTAAAATAAACGTCTTCATTCTTCAATTTCGCTAAGCAACGGATACACTTCATATAGTAATACGACATACTTTTACCTCTTAATGAATTGAATATTATCGTTATATTCAGGACTAATAGACCTCAATATCAAAGAACAGTATCGAGGAATCAAAAATGAATACTTACTGGTTTGGTTTGCCTCAATTTCTTGAATAGGTATAATGATTTCTTTCCCACCATATCTGAAAGAATAAGCGGCAATATCTTTCTCTAAAGATTTATTAGACCGTACGGTAAAAAATATTGGCTTTAAATTTCCTTGTCTTCTCTTTAAAAAGAAAGGTCTTCTAATTTTATAGTAAATTTTTGCGCTACCTACAACTACATTACATAAACATTCTTTATCTGGTTGGATGTTTTTTGGCACACCACTTTTATCGAACAAGAATATACAATATGAAATTACTCTGACTTTAGTTGAGGTGATTTTCTTTATATAATAATCAGCATTGCCTTGATTATCAATATTACAATCTCTAACTGAGTATCGAATGATACCCTCGCGTTCCACATAACCATACTTATTGATAGGTGCTATTCCTACATTATCATAATGCACTGTAGGCCATTCCCAGTTAAACTGGATGTATTCTCTTCCTTCACTGTCAATGGAATATCTTCCATGAACATTTTTTACTATTGTAAATTCCATTATCCTACAATCTCCTCTTTCTCATAGATAAAAGTAAGGTCACGATGAGAAAAGGGTGTTGAAGTACGGAAAATTTCTATAATACTAGTATCCTCGATATTTAATATTTTCGCATTTAAACGGTTAGCTAGAATCGAAGGTAAGCTATTACCACTATTCCCTATAATAATTGTATCGGTGTGATTATCTTTCTTACTCTTCATAATTCTAATTGGATATGTAAGGCAAAGATCAGATTTCTGAGCGATTTCATCAGCCCGAGATTGATCCACATTGCATGTTTCTGATACCTGCATCATATATTTAGAGAATGATTCTTGGTTATCCTTAACGTAATTAAAACATATTTCAAGTAACTTTAAATCATCATTTACATCATCTTCAACCCCAGTCAGCATCTTCATAATTGCCTTATTAAACTTCATATTTGCGTGCGCAACAGTTTGCGAGTTTCGATTACTTGTATTTTCAAACCAATGATCAGTGTATGCCTCCAAATCACTATCTATGGGTGTACTTTGAACAACCGTAACGATTTCACTCGACTCATATTTTTTTATTTGATTCTTTACATTTTGAAGAATGTCATTAATTCGAAAAATTAAAAGACTAGCCTTCTTTGGTAAATCATATCTAAATCTTTCACTTGCTACGACTTTCTCTAATAATTTCTGTCCAAACAGCGAAAGCCATCTCTTTAAATTATCTTCATACTTTTGATGAAGTTCAAACTTTCGTTGATTCTTTGCAGATATATCAGGTTTCGAAGTTACTGGGTATGTTAAAAATTTCGATTTTTCTCTTAAAGATTTCCTACTGTCATCCGTAATATTGACGATATCTCTCAAGCTTCCATTTTGATTAAAAAATTCATCTAAAATATAATTATATAACTGATTTTGTATTCCTTCCTCGTCAGCTACACCAAGCATCTGATCATGGTAATATTTCTTGGTAATGTACTTTAAAATTTGTTCTGGATACTCAACAGGCGCAGCATACAATGGATATGTGGATATGCTTCCGTTATCATTAACGAGCCTATTATAATATGGTTCAAGAAAATCATTCAGTGATATTTCCATCCGTTCCCATGTATTTAAATTAGTTTGTTTTAAAAAAAACGCATTAAAAACACTTAATACTCTTCTAAGAGTAATGGATCGAATTGGAAGAGATATCGTCGCATTTTTAGCAGTAAAGCACCAATTATCATCTTTTTTAACAAGCATTTGTTGATACGTTGTACAACTGTTCCTTGCTCCTTTGTTTCCAACTACTTGAAGTATTGCTGCCAACACAATGACGCCTAAATTATTTTCATATTCAACTGTAAATCCATTTTCATCAACATCGCTAAGCACACAACATTTTGTACAGGTTTCTTCGGACAAAAAGAATTCGTGTAATGCCGATATTGTATTTTGGTTTTCTTCCACTTTATTAGTAGAATTTTGTATTAACACAAAAGGTTGCCATCGAATATTCTTATGTGACTTTTGGGAGTATTGCTTAATTCCAGTTAATATTTGCCCAGTATATTGTCCTTGTGTATTTGAACCAATAACAACAGGACAGACATAAATTGTATTTAAGTCCAGTACATTTACATGATCGTCTGCTGCTTTTTTAACTGTTTTCTCGATTAGACTGGAAACAATTATAGAATAATCCACCTCTGCATTTATATCAAAAGCAGGTAAATCAATCACGTCACAGGTATGTGGATCACTGAGTAATAGCTTTGCCTTATAACGTATATATTTGTTTTCCATACTTGGCTTACTTTCGTTTTGTTCTGTCCCTATTAGTACGAAAACGATGTACTGTTCAATTTTTATATGATTTTTCCTGACCTCCAATATTCGATCTTCTACATTCTGGGTCATATCATTTAGATATGTGATAACGTCCATTTTATACCCCCGCTACCGCAATCAGGAATAAATTACAACTGTTACTTTCCAATTGGCTAAAAATCGAAATCATCCGATTCGTCATCAGGACCAATATTCTCGATGATTTTAGCAAAGCTTTTTGCAATTTCGCTGATATCCAAATATAAACGTCTTTCTTCCATATATTTAGGAAGGTCTTCTCTTTTTGAATATGACATTACCTCTTCCATGCTTTTTGCAAACTCTAGCATTTTATCGGAGATGTATGTCACATATTTTATTGTGTTTGTGCGTATTGTTACATCTTTGACCAGCTTATTATAAACATCATGTCTTCTCTTCTCTATGTTTTCAATCTCGGACTCAGATAAGCCTTTGCTAAACGATTTAAACTCAGCATAGTAACGCCGATAATGTTCTAGATCGCTAAGGCCTAGTAAAACACGAGGGCGAATGTCTTCAATAGCTTTCCTAAAAACTCGCTTCCCTCCTTCTTTTTGTATCATCTTAAACATTAGCGCATAAGCATACCATTTGGTATGCATTAACTTTCGTTCTGGCAGTGAAAAACGATCAAATAATTCGCATTGCTCTTTGATTAAATTGCATAAAGAATAAAACCTAATAGCGTTTTCTCGAATATTTGCGATCATACCCTCTGTAGTTTGTAGATATGTCCCACATGGGTATAATTTAATGAATTCATTATTCCAAAGCCTACTATTCTCTGCTGTTAAAATTTCCATACGCCTGGAAAAAGGAAGATCGAATCCTAAATCAATACCTTGAATATCATTTTCATCTGCAAGATACAATCTCGCAGTCTTTTCCACCTCTGAATACCGTATAACCCCCGACTCTAGACATTTCATGAAAAGTTTTCTATTTTTTTCATTGCGCTTTTTTGTTGCTATACACTTGTATCCAGGAGACCATGTTGCTTCCGGAATAGGGGAAGTCATTTCCTCTCGCCAAGAATCTTTAAGATGAATTCCCGCAGATGCATCCCCATGCTTATAAGCATTTTCATAAGCCGATTCCATATCCTGCATAATTGCATAGGAATATAGCGGCATACCAGCGATGACATTTACAAAGGATATCTTGCTGTGTTCTCCGCTTTTCTTAAATTTCACATTAATCTGGACTAATCCCGAGAAATTTCCAGCAGCAGTAAAGAATTGCTCAGTGCAAATATCTGGGATTGAAACAAAACCAAAACGATGTTTTTTGATATTATCATGGGCAGAAGATGGACGATACATCGGAACAGCATCATTACTCAGTTCGGTGAAAAGCGAATACACACTATTATCAAATGTTTCACCAGCCTTGATCTTACGCTTTATCAGATCCTCAACACTCATCTGTAGCGTAGCCTTGAAATGATCCTGAATAAAGCTAGAAATGAAGCCTGGAATATCCGCTTTCTTAGTTCCACTTATCTTTGAATCCACATTATCTAGTTCACAACCGATCCACAAGGAAAGATTATTTGTCATTCTATTTAAGAAATCTTTATAGGATTCATCTACATTCCTTTGAATAACAGCCTCATTATCCAGCTCGAATTGAACAGGCGATATCAACCATTCATTGTTTGCATGAGCTGTTTCGATGTACTCGTGGTTCTTGGTAAAAATACCAGGTAATAACTGCAGTATATCATCTAACGGCTTTAGTATTTTATTGTAATAAACTTCAAGTCTTTTTACCAATGACTCTACAGCAATTTTTAAATCCCCATACATATACCATAGAAATCTGCTTTCATCATATTTTCTTATGGCATCTAAATAGATCTGCAGCTTTTTATTCTTCTGCAATCTACAATTCATTCCATCAATAAACGCCTCATTCGCTTCTCTTATATAGTTATCCTGATTACGCCCTTCCTGCATTTCTAAGTCTGCATACTGAATACGAAGGCCCCTTAGTGTATTGATCAGAGAGTAACTAGTATTCGAATATATCAGTTTTGCTACATAGCACGGTCCTCTATTAGCGCTAGCCATTAATGTCTTTAACTCCGTTCTAACACGTCCTTCACGCTCTTGAGACAAATTGCTGCTATTAGTTCGTATCTTTATCTGTGTAGTCGAGTGGTAGTTCTCAACTAGTGCCTCGACTTTATTGGAACCTCCCCAAACATCATTATACTTAAATTTCCTCTTTTTTATTGGGCTCTCAGCTACCCCATTTTGCACGAAAGCACGGAGATCAGCATCTGTCAATCCCATTCTGCGCTGCTCACTAATAAAAGTATCCTTCGTTGGAGTATAAGCAAAAGTAGGAGACAATTTCTCGAAAATTCTAGCAGCAATAAGGGTTGTTATTTCTGTATAAGGAATTTCCAGCTTTGAAGCCCCAATCGACAGATACCGATAACTCGCAGGATAAGGTTTTTCTATTGCTGAAATGCTATGGTCAATATTACTATACATAGAAACCACAGCAGTGTTTCCTTCCGAATCTACGGATTTATCCTCTACACAATATCCAAACAGATTTTCTGCCAGTGAAACAAGTGCATCCGAATAACTGACAGGATGTCCCTCTAAATCTTGAGCCGAAATGAGATGGCAAAAATCAAACGGCGGGCGATCTGCTGTCAGGGTAAAAGTCTCGTCATATTGCTGAACGAAGTTTTCACCATGATCACCCATGCACATCCAGTATTCAAGTTCTTTTAGACTAGCAAAACCGTTGGTATATAGAATTGATTCTTCACCACCATTCTTGGCATTGAGATCAGGAAGTATAATATATCCAAGCATCTGAGTTTTTGGTAACCCTATCTTCTTAGCAAAATATCTTAATAAAAATGAGATATCTAGGAAAGTTCCTGAGCCTGTACCCCCAGCAATACCTGTGACTAAAATGATATTAGTATTCTCGGGTTCTGTTTCATGTAGTTTTGCGAGTGCTTCTTTTATTTTTTGTTCAACAGAAGCATAATTACGTATCAACATCATCCGACCTACTTGTCGTATCATACCAGCACCGTGCTTAATATTTGCGACCTTAAGTCTACTATCCAACCAATTCCATAGTGGGTTATTTTTATGATGCGCTAAAATATCAGCGTAAACCTCTGTTAGATCATTAATACTAATATCTATATATTCTCTGCCATACTTATCAAAAGAAGCAATTCCATAATTCGCTTCATTCACAGTCCTTTCATCCGTATCAATAGCTAAGAGCGCCATGTTGGAAGGAATATCCAGCATTGAGCTAGTACCATCTTGACTTACCTTCTTAAGGTGCATTCGTTTCTTAATTTCATTCTTTATCCGTAGCAAGGCATCAGCACCTGTTCCACCTAAACCGACAAACAAGAATGCATCTTTTGAAGGATTCATCCTGATGCCCTCATAGTAAACGCCACCGTTTTTCGAAAGACTCAATTGATCAAAGATACTCATAGAAAGCCTCCTTAGCTTAACCTAAAATAAATCCTTACCATCTGGAGACATTGATAATAAACCGTCTTCACTTGAGAAGTTTTCCACACTACTAGGCACATCGTTAATAGGATCTATTTCATCAAACAATAAATCATTTTCCCCAAATGAATCTTGGTCAAAACTTAAGATAATTTCATAGAATTGATTATCATATTCATATTGAATGGAAAAGACACTTTGCCTTGACATCTCAGCTCTTTTACTTTCGTTTTTTGGTATTTGTATACCATCTAGTATAATATAACCATTCTTGGATGCCGGGATTGAAACAAGTATTCTATTACATTCCCTGTCCAGTGCAGTTATTGTAATACCCGTAGCTAAATTTCCGATCTCATTAAGCGCTTGACTTATAAGATAACCATATTGTGGCTCTTCTTTCACGATTTCAATTAGAGGAATACTTCCTTTTCGTCTATTTAAAGCAGCCATTTCTATTACGACCTCAGGAGGTGTGTTTTTCGTTCCGTTTACGCTAATAGTCAGTTTACCCTTTAAGCTTGGTCTATTCTTTAATTTTAAAATTGTTATGATTAATGCGGTAAGAAACAGAACAAACAGCAAACCTATTATAAACGGCCAAAGAGGGAGAACCCGTATAGCCACAGGAATTAAGACTGTTTGTTCGTATCCATCTTTAAGAATAAGATTAAAAGAAGTCCCACCGATTTTTTCGGCTTCTATCTGTAAGATTGAATCATTATAGTCAACCTTTACATCACAAATTGCTGGCGTGTCAGTATAATCAGTAGTAACAGTTATACCTTCTGATTCATCCCAACTAACTAAATCATACAATGAATATTTATGTGAATTTTTGAGTCCTATAATAAAATTCGTTTTCAGTGATTCGGTCTTTAGAGTAATATTTTCAGGTACAACCTTCACTTTTATTATGTCGGATTCTTTATAAAAAGAATCGTTACTTCCTTTGATAGAAGCACTTAACTGATAATCACCTACCTTACTTAAATATACACTGGTAGTCATTGTCGAACCGTTGTGTTCAAGCGATTTTTCTATAACTTCACCTGTTTTGCTATATAAAATTTTGAGAGTTCCTATAGCATCAATAAGTACATTTTCATCATTTATCACACCATCTTCATTAGAGAAACCAACGGTTACATCTAATTCACTTTCTTTTTTTATTTGATCTGAATCAGCCTTAATATATAAACAGAAGTCGTAACTTCGTAATAAGTTAATCGTAATTTGATCTCCTTGAGCACCAGTCAACTCAAGTAACCAGTCGCCAGCCATAGGAGAAATAATCTTAACCAAAGTATAGCATTTTGATTTATTGAGTATTACGCTTTCAGATGGAATTGATACTTCAACCCCTCCCGGAACATATAGGTGAAGATCTTTGACCGGCTTACTCGACAAGATAATAATATTTGCTTCGTATATACTGTCATTAGGAATTGGGATCAAGACCTGGTGACTGGAGCCATCCCCGGTAAATGAATCTAACTCCAGTTCTTTTACCTTAATATGGTCTGCAAATATCTGGCTTAATATATATGGGAGGTCTCCTGCACTGCTCGTCTCATATGATTTTGCATTTGTTGCATAAGAAATATCTGCCATAGCTTGCGTATCTAATGATCCATCTGCATTTAAACCAATAGTATAGACAGGAACGCCATAGTCCTGTAACTTTTGTGTTGTAATCATTAACTCATCCTCGGATTCAGAAACAGAACGTGGGCCTCTAGGCAAATCCGTATTACCATCACTTAAAAGAATAATAAGAGGGTTTCTGTTGCTGCCAATACTGTCTGAATCTACGAGCATTCGCATAGCCTCCGTAAGGCCTAATGCAATATCGGTGTCGCCGTTCTTTCTATAGAATAGTTTATCAAGACTATCTTTAAAATCTCTTCTTGCATCGTCCTCCGATATTTCTCTAAGTTCTATTTCTTTATATAGCTTTTCCGTATAAGCCACATACCCAACTCGGGATGAGCTATACTCACACATATCAGTAAATAATTTTGCTGCCTCCACAGCAATTCTATCCGGATCCGAGTGTCTCATAGATCCACTACTATCAATTACGAATACAACATCAAAGGCTAATTCTTGAATTTTGTCCGATTGGGCAGATAGGGCAACAACTCGCCCCATTGGAAGAAACATGCATAATAAAATAAGTAGGCAACAAATTCTTGTTTTCGTTCTTCTCATAATCCCCTCAATTTATGAAACTCACTAAAAAAAGTATCAAATTCTTTCAGTTGTTTCGTGTCACATAATATGTTTACAATAGGTAATAGAATCGAGTTATATACATTTATACCCACTGATAGTATATTAAAGGGAATTCAGTATGTCAATGTAGATAAATCTAAACTTATATTTATCCGTCGAATCTTGTTTTTTTTCTGGTTATATTTATTAAATAACCTCACCATATCAATTTTGAAGTTTAATATACTGACTTTTGCCCCCTTTCCTACACATATTTATCAGCTAGCGAGACTTCACTTACATTTGCTTGGTAACTAATGTGACATTGAAACAAAGGGATCTTAAGGGGGTTACCCCTTAACAAGAGACTTTTGGGAGACAAAAGTCAGTGCTTGCTCCAACACAGGACACGTGTCCTGTGTTGTAATACAGAAAGATTAATTTTATTGCTACCAACCGAAAATAAAAATTCACCGCGCATCAACGCACCAGACCGCATCGCTGCCTCAACATAACTTTCAGATATTCGTTCATATCTTTGCCGCGCTTAGGTGGTTCATTACGAACCGCATACGTCGGTGCCAGAAGCTCCGCTATAGCCTTAGCCGCCATCCGCCCAGGCTCATCATTATCCAAATGCAAGGTAATAGTATTGATCCCGGGATAGTCTTTCAGATACTGCATCAAAGCAGCCGGTAGCGTACTCTCCCCTATATTCTCCTTGGGTTTATAAACCCCCGCCAGCGATTGGCAATGATCCTGCCGCCAGTCCCTGCCGGCCAATGGTTCCATTGTGCCATAGGACAACAAATCAATAGCACTTTCAAATAAGTGCAGCTTCGAGGATTCTGATCTCATTTGAATAGAAAAAGAATACCGTTTGTCACTCCCGGTTACGTCCCCCATAAACCGTCTGCCGGTCGTCCCCCGCATCATTCCATACCGGGGAACACCCTCCCGGTCAAACCCGACGAACACGGCATTGTGGTGCTCCCGGCTCTCATATAGCCTTCCGGTACGGATGCAGTAATCGATCAGGGTTCGGTGTATTCCCCTGCTGGAAAGATAGGCGATCACCCTGTCGTTTTTCCCGTTTCTCTCCGGCAGCTGAAGTTTTTTAACTTCACCCGACACCGGCTTATGTGATAAGGCAGGCGTTACTTGTGCCGCCTGCCCGTCCAAGTGAATCACTGCCTCAGGGAACGTCATACCCCGAACCTTGATCAGATAATCTAACGCGGAACGCCCTCCTATACCGCGTGACCACCAGCACCACTTCCCATTGGAGATCTTCAGGCTGTCATGGGTAAGTGTGGTATAGACATTGCCGGAAAAATGCACTAGCTCCTGTGGCTCATAGGTCTGCAGATAGGTCAGTAAGTCCATCTGCTTTGCCCGCTCGACCTGTTCTTTATTTACGTAGGGCATATCGTCACCTCACCTTTCACATCCGACAGCCGCCCTCCTGGGTTCATCGGTTTCTTCATCCAATTCGCTGTCCATAATCTCGTTGTCCCGCTTATCCATATTAAGCAGCACATTAAGTTCCGCCAACCTCTCGGTCTTCTCTTGAAGCTCCT
>ENA-ORCX01000431-ORCX01000431.1-marine-metagenome-genome-assembly--contig:-NODE-431-length-15712-cov-3.958043_pt1 | contig 15712 bp, 13 predicted proteins | sample MGYA00248630_ERZ508518 | MGnify/ENA primary metagenome ERZ508518 (study PRJEB26188, sample SAMN06268768) | marine metagenome | isolation source: Bioluminescent Bay, La Paraguera, Puerto Rico | place...
CCCCACCGCCATAAACCTACAAAATTTAACCGCCGAAAACATACATTTTTACATCGGCGTTGACAATCGGATGGGATGACCGATGGGAGAAGCTGCGAACGGTTACAGCAGAAGGAAGCCCATCAACAGGAACAGTGCGGCCATTTGGGATGGATTGTTCTGGCTTTACCGCATGGGTTTACGTCAACGCCGGTATACCAAAAGATAAGGTCTCAGAGGTATTTGGCACTTGGTCGGGTGATCAGTGGAGATACTCCCTGCCGGTTGAGTGGAACCAGGCTCAGGTCGGCGATCTAGCCTTCCTTGCAATCCCAGGAACCCGGAAGACAAATCATGTGGGAGTAGTGGTTGGGTTTGCTGATGGCGAACCACTGGTGGCTCACTGCTCATCCAGCTACAATAACGTTGTGATTACGGAAGGGAGGGAAAGCGGGTTTCGGTATATCCGGCGGCCGGTGGTACTCAATGTATAGTTCTATAGGTCACCATAGTTTGTTGTCGATTTATGTAATAATATGATTTTAATGTGAATAATTTATTAATATTATCTTCCAAAACTCTCTTTAATTGTATGCGCATGCTATAATCAATTACGAATATTGTCGTTATAGTCTACAAGAAATTTAACATCAACAGGGAGTTAAATTTGCTAATGATTCCACTATCATCGATCTCTATTAAGGCAGAACAAAGAAACAAGTTTTTACAGTTATACAATCAATATAAAGATCTAATGATACACATAGCTTTAGGCATATTAAAAAATAAAGAGCTTGCTGAAGAGGCTGTACAGGATGCTCTTATTCGTATTTTACACCATATTGACGATATAGAAGAAATTAAATGTCACAAAACTCATTGCTGGGTTGTTTATATTATTAGGAGGGTATCATTAAACAAGTTAAAATATGAAAAAAGACGTGAACATGAATCGGACGATAGACTAGAACGAGATTTCGGTGATATTGATACTGTTGAAGATAAAGCTATTTGGGGGATAAAAATAGAGCAAATAATAAAAGGATTAGACTATATAGATGATTATTGCAATGTAATCATCTATAAATACTATTTTGGTTATTCAGATAATGTGCTTGCGAGACATTATAATATATCCTCTGATGCTGTAAGAAAAAGAATTGAGCGGTGCAAAAAGAAGCTGAAGCAGTATTTATTAAGGCATGGTAAGGAATTCGATGATGAAAAAACTGAATGATAAAATATTCGATTTGATGCTGGAAGAGGCTTCACAACAATACGTGGAACAGATTGCTGCTGGGTATTCATCCGCTGAGGAACTTAAAGGTAGATATACATTTTCTCCTGAGTTCGAAAACTGGGTAGCGGGAGTTATTCAAAGTGAAGAAAAACGGTTAAAGCGTATCGGATATAAAAAAGTATGGAAGCGCATTTGGAGAGCAAGTCAAAAAGTATCCGTAGCACTATGTATGCTCTTTGCGACATTTTTTCTAGTAGCTTTTACTGTACCCCCCATACGAAGTGCTTTATTAAATTTTGTGACAGAACGGCATGAGGATTATGTTGAGGTGGATTTAAAAGACCAGGATAGCGAAAAAGATGAGATGATAGCTAATATTAATATAAATATGCCTGAGGAGTTTAGCATAATCAATGTTATTGATAGTAAGACCATGCTTATCGTTACCTATGAGAATAGTGCTGGAGAGACGCTTCAACTCGAACGTTATCTCGGAACGGCGGGCATGATTGTGGATTCAGAAAAAAGCGGATTTGATAGTATTATGATAGGCGAAAAAGAGGGATATATTTCATCTAGAAACGGGAAAAATACGATACTATTTCATAATAGTGAATATGGATATACGATTATGTCAGAGATCGACCAAGATAGACTTGTCACGATTGCTAAAGGTATTATAGATTAAATTATAATTTCAGACCCTACACATAGAAAACCTTGCTTAAACCGGGCAAGGTTTTCTTATATCCCACTTAAAATTGTAAGATTTAACATAAATGCATGTCACAAAATTCCTATCTCAGTTGTTTATGTATATAGAGGGACAAATAAATAAGTGAGGTAATACATATGTCAAAAAAAACAGTCTTTATGATACTCTCTTTGGTCTTGATACTATCGTTTTCAGGTACAGCTTTTGCCGCGGACCCATCTGAAGCACAAACTGAGCCATCCGGTGAGATGGGAATAATGTTAACCTATATAAGCTCTACTTTGACGAATCTAAATATTGATACCTCCGGAACCGCAGACTGTGTAGCAAGAATAGATGCCTATGATGGCGTTGACAAAGTTACAGTTTCTGCGTATTTGGAAAAATACGATAATGGATGGTCAACCGTAAAACACTGGACGGAAAGCCATTCAGGGACGTATTATGCGTTAATTAAATCCTGTAGTGTGACTGAAGGCTATCTATACCGGCTTCGTGCCTACTATTATGCATATGATGGCGCAAATTCAGAAAGTGTATCAGATACAGTCTATTGGGATTTCGATTGAATGATTGATGATATTAAGGTAAAACCCCTGTCAGGGGATTTACGAATATAGACAAGCTCTTTGGGTAAAGGCAGGTGATGTTTAATGATTGTATAGAAAAGTCCTTACTATAACCATAGGCTCCCACCTATCGCCCATAGGCCGGGCGATGCTAGTTAGAGTAAGGACTAATGAAAAGATAGCATGAAACGGCTTAAAATTCAATTCAAAGGAGTAATATAATGAAAACATAAAATACTTGTTAGCATGGTTTTAGCGCTTGTGTTAGTTGTCGCACTTGCAGGTAATGCGTTTGCATACATAAGTACGGGGTACATGTGGACTTCCTATTTTTCTTATGTATGGGAAGACTACCATACCAGCGATTTATACAAGCCGAATATCAAAACGGTGCAGAAAATTGTTGACCTGTATCCCAATAGTCCGGATCTGGATGAAGATGGAATATTTGGGCCAAACACCACAAACGGTGTGAGATCGTTCCAAACAGAACGTGGTCTATCCGTGGATGGGCAAGTCGGGCAAAATACCTGGGGTAACATGCAGTATAGGATGGATTTCGGACATACCGGAGTAGACGGTTATGATTATTACAAAGTTGATACAAGTGTATCTGATAATGGGACATCTACATCTGGTGAATATTTTAAGCACCAAACTAATGGTAGATGGTATTACAGAAAATACACGAGTAGCTCTTGGGAAAGAATCGATTATAGGCAACTGCCGTAGTTCCTCTTGTTCTCAGGGTAAGTCTGCTGCTTTTACGCAGCAGACTTACCCGTACGTATTATCTTTCTAAAAAGATGAAAATCTAAATCACGAAAGAGAGTAAAAAAGAATGTATAGATCCAATAAAAATGTAAACGAAAAAATATTTATATCACTAGTGATTGCATTAATTATGTTAATGAGTTGCTTCATAACTGCCTGTCAGCCTACGCCGGAGGATAGTATTGTGCAAGGCAATAAGGGAAAGATGTTTGAGATTATTGGTAAAGATGGCGGAAATCAAAACCTGAATATTCCAATCAGTCATAAGACAACGATCACATCAAATAACGGAGATGTGGAAGTTTTCGTTGACGCCGCCGTATCGGCGGAGCAGGCGGATAGTTATCCCGTTTATACATTGAAGCCGATGGATATATCGGACGAGGACGCAGCAGAAATAATGTATGCTTTATTTGGGGACCGGGAATTGTATGATCTCCCTGTATACGGAGGGGATTTCACGCTGGGGAAAGATTATCTGGGATATGCTATTAATTTATTGCAAGCGCGTTTGGAGTCGGCGGATGAAGAAGGCTCAAAAGAATATATCCGAGAGCTTATGGGGGAATTTCAGACAATGTATGTGAATGCGCCGGAAACGATGTACACGGTGCCTGCCCTGAAAACTTTTAGCGCTAAGCTCGCAAAGGAATCATTGTTAGGTTTAGAACAAGAATGGAGAGAAGGGACCATTACAGATGAAGAAGAGTATAATCGGGTGAAAGAAGCATACGAAAATGCAATAAAGACAAACACCGGTAATTTAACAATTAGCGGCATCGTTGATCTCGGCGCTGGCATGCAGGGTCAGTTAAACATACATAAATCAGATGATAATAAGAACAATTTTGTTGAATATCATGTGATCGGCTTAGAAGAATTTGTTGAAATGGATATTGGGTTTAACTCTGATGATGATTCGTCCCATGAATTGACGATATCGGAAGAAGAGGCTATTTCGATGGCGGATAAACTGATTTCCGATATGGGGATTGAATACATGGGTTTGGGTAATGTTGGATTGGAGGATACCGTAAAAGGTACGGAATACTGGCTGGTGTATTATCGGGATATGGACGGTACCATGTCCAGCGGGGCACAGGGGGCTGATTCCGGCTTGGCTGAATACAGGGCGAGTTGGTCACAGGAAGAGATAAATATTTTTGTGAACGACGATGGGATCAGTATTTTTGAATGGAAATCGCCTTCAGAATTGGTTGAGAAAAAAACAGACAATGTCACACTGCTTGATTTCGATGAAGCCATGCGTATTTTCAGCCAGCAGATATTGGCCAATACGGCCTATGCGGGCAATGACAGCGAGTACGTTACCCATAGGCAATATGTGATCGATACCATTACGTTGAGCACTATGACTGTCCCACAGCCAAACAACCAGAACGAATATATCGCCGTCCCCGTATGGGATTTTGGTGGATATCACGTTATCACATATTCGGATGCGTATCAAAACTACGTCAGGGAGCATGGCGGCTATCAGGTGGATGAGAAAAACCAACGGAAAGTGGATGAGTCGGGATTAAGCTACCTAACGATAAACGCCATAGACGGGTCGATTATCGATAGATCGGTAGGGTATTAATCTCTGGCACAAAAGGATGCTTTATGAGAATAGTCAAACTGGAAAAGAAATCTAAATTAGCTATCGCGATATCTACGATTTTAGCTTTGGTAATTGTTGTTGCTTGTTTCACAACCGCATGTCAACCGACACCAGAGAATGAGGTTGTGGTAGGAAAGGGTAAACAGCAAGTTGAAAAGATGATTGAGAAAGCAATGGACAATGATAATACTAGCCAAAACAATACTGCAAGGTTGGATTATGAAACGCCTGAAGCGCTAAATTATGTGCTTGAATCGGAATTGGTCGGTGCAAAGATTAAGGTAGATGTTGATGCCGGTGTGATTATTCCTGAAAATACACTACCGATCTCTACAGCTGAGTTAAAAAATATTACATATACGCAAGTGGATAATTTGCTAAAGCTGCTGGTGGGCGATGAAAAATTATACGAAAGAATGAGTGCCGAAAATTTAGAAACAAAAGAAACAATGCAACAGGCTATTGATTTTTATAATATATTAATTAATGATTTGGTTAATAATCCTGAGTCAAAAGAATACGTAGAAGAAATTAAAGCCTCCATGAAGAGGTTATATCAGGAAATTCAAACCGCGCCGGATACATTTTCTGAAGCGAAAGATATTAATGGAGACTCGCCGGAAGAAGTCATAATTACAGAAAATAATTATGATATGCAAAATTATGACCTTGCCGTGGGCACTTCATATATTCATGCTAATTTAAGTATACAGGCACAGAAGTCATATAAAATGCGAAAGATCAGCTATGCAGTCATCGGTCCCTTTTTACCGGAGTCGTTATACTACCCTGAATTGATGGCAAACTTTGAAATGAGTATTGACGAAGCAATAGAAAGGGCAAAGCCCATTGTTGATTGCCTCGATCCGGGATTGGTATTGACAGATGTCAGCCCTTCACTGCAAAGAGATTTCGAAGGGGAATTAACTGCGTTTGGTTACACATTGATATATACAAGGCAGTATTCAGGTGTCAACACGAATTATGCGGTGGAAAACAATGAATGGAAGTATAAAAAAGATGCAACCGAATCATCCAGTGGCGTGGTAACGTATGGAACTAGCGGTGTTATGGTTGAAGAAATCCCAAATACTCAAATATACAAAGAACCATATCCGCAGGAAACGTTAGTTATTACAGTTGGGCTAGAGGGGGTTCAGGCTGTTTCATATACAAGCCCAATGCAAGTCAGTGAGGTTCTCGCTGGAAATTCCGCGCTAATGCCGTTTAATGATGTCCAAGATATATTTGACCAACATATTGTACTCAATGGCTTCGATCCATCAAAAGAGGTATATCTGAACATTGACAGGGTACAGCTTGGCATGATGAGAATCGATCAGCAGAATTCAGATGAATATCTGATTGTGCCTGTGTGGGATTTCTATGGAAACTATGTAGCTTCAAGAAATAATGAGCACCTAGAAGATAATCCGAAACCAAGAAAGCATTATGGGCGGAGTTTCCTTACTATTAATGCTGTGGATGGAAGCATTATTGATAGGGAATTAGGCTATTAACGTAAGATCAATGAGTGAAGAGTATGTATAGATATACGGCTGCATTGAGTAAAGCGTGTCCATGCAGGGAAAGAACTCTTGTGATAATCTTACAATATAATTACAATAAACTGACAAAATAGTATATGTCTTGACTATTATTGCGGGGTGGTATAATTTACTTATGCTAGTAAAAAAAGAATAATAAATGAGGTATGAACATGCAAAAGAGATATAATAGAATACCGCTACTCGTTGTTATTATCATCGTATGCATAGCATCGGCCTGTCAGCCCACACCGGAAAAAGAAATTGTGCAGGGCAAAAATGACGATATACTGGAACAAGCGATAAATGAGGACGATTCCGCGCTGGTCCCTTGTGACAATACCGGTGAACGTGCGGACATGATCGTAACCGGCACATGGCAGGATGATTCCATCGAATCAAAGCCATATCTTTCTGTCAGTGCAGATGCCCAAGTCTTAATACCCGATATTGATCAGTATATGGCCTACGAAATAGATCCATCTGCTAAATTGACCAATGATATGGTCAGAAAGCTTATCGGGGCACTGGTCGGCGATGCCGTGCTGCATGACGGAGACGAAATCAGTAAAGACGAAATTGAGGCAAGATTAGTACACGTAAGAAAAGAAATAAATGATTTAAATAATAACGTTGGTAAAGACTCATTTAGCAGTGAAGAGGGTGAAGATTATGATGATTATAAAAATTATATGATAAAACGCCTTGGAGCAGAAATAAAAGTGCTGAGTGGTTTAATGGAAACAGCTACAGATGGTTATGAAACAACCATTGATATCAATACTATTAATTTTGCGAATATTGAACAATTTGAAGCAAAAGCGTTTGTAGGCAGGTCAAACGTTGCTACTATTTTATTGGTAGAGTCATGTAATTTTATGTTCAATAATCCAGGAAATTTTTCAATAGGTGAGAATTATATGGACGAATCCGAAAAAGAAATAGATCTTTCTACAAATGATGCTGCTGCTATAGGAAACAGTCTTCTCTCCGATGCGGGATTGCTTACATACGATATAAAATCCATTGGTCTCGGCCAGCAGTATATCGGAAATGAGGGCGCGCCTCAAACGAACAGCCCCCAAGGCTATGTTATGCAGTATGACCGCATTGTAAATGGTATGCCGGTTTCTTCTACTACGAGATTTAATGTAGAACAGTCAATGATTAACGACTATGTACAGTATTTTCAAGATGAATTGCTGCAATTAGCTATCGATGATGCCGGGATTGCTCAACTTTATTGGGAAAGTTACTATGCATTGGATGAGGCTTCAGCAAGCGTTGTTGAAATTATGCCTATGGATGAAGAAATGAAAGACATCATTATTCAGCAGATATATAATTGCTATTCTCCGTTTGATGAGCAAGATAAGACAAAAGTGAAATACATAATAGATAAAGTCGAACTAGTTATGGGCAGGGTGCCCATGAAGGATAACCCGAAAAGGCAGTGGTTGATTCCAGTATGGAATGTCTATGCCACCAGTCAGTCTGATACTGGAGAGGGTTATGTGCCTTCCGATAGAGGCTCTTTGCTGGTGTTGTCGGTTAACGCTCTTGATGGCAGCATCAATTGAACAGAGAAAAATCTTTGGCTGCTCTGTATGGATTTGTAAAGAGACTAACTATTAAAATCGCACGATGTACCTGTGGCAAAAAAGTAATATAAATTTGGTGTACGAGGTATGAACATGCAAAAGAGATATAAAAGAATCCCTTTATTCGCCGTTATTATCATTGCATGCATAGCATCGGCCTGTCAACCAACCCCGGATGATCTAATCGTTCAAAATAAAAAGGACGACGAATTAATGGACAAGATCGATACCAGCGACGGGGCTGAAGATATCGGAACACCGCAGACGGGTATTGCAGATTATATCAGCGTTGATCACTTGAATTTCTCCGATGAATTGACAAGCGGGCTACTATTGAATACCGACGCTGATGTAATGATGCCTGATGTTGATAGCTATCCTATTTTAAATTTCAAGCGGAAACAGTTCATGGGCGACGACCTGGACATGGCTTTAAAAACTCTGCTCGATGGCAGGACACTGTACGAAGCCAGAGACAGCCATATCCTAACAAAATCAGAAATTGAGGAGCGTATTGTTGAAACAAATTTTGAATACAAGGATTTGGATTCATCAATGGCGGTCGCTAAAGGCATTACTGATTTAGAAGAACTGCACCAGCAGCGAGATGCAATTTTGCAGGATCTAAATGAAAGGCTGAAAACCGCGCCTGAGTCCATACCATTGGTCGAGCATGATAGATCCCTTTTTGAAGGCAATTTGAGGGGAACTGTATACGAGAATGATGCGAGACTGATGGATATAACGATAACAAACAATTCATCTGATACTAATTTATTAGGCATAGACTTAAGTACCTTTTATGATGATGATTGGTCATTACTATGGCAGATACACTCTGCGATATGTAATCAATACGCATTGCCTGATAATTTAGAATTAGTCCCGGTAAGCGGTATACCTGACGGTATGGTAATGACTCCGGAAGATGCGGTTGCTCTGGCGGAAAAAACATTTCTGGATATGGGCGCAGGCGATGATATTGCGGTATCGGACATTAACTATCTTGAGATTCCTCATATGGACGTCAAATGCTATGCAATTCAATTATCGCGCTACATAAACGGCGTACCCATTGTCAGTATGGGAACAAATACGCAGGGGGCGGATAAAAGAATAGATGAGAAATATAGCGATGTTTTTAGCCTACCCGTTCCGATGGAAACGATGTCGGTATTGATAGGTGACGATGGCATTATCGATTTGCTGTGGAAAGATCCTATTACACGCATTGAAATAGTTAATCAAAATGTAGAACTGGTATCAAGAGGTAAAATCGTTGATATATTCCGGCAGGAATTCAAAAATGCATATACAGATAAAGCACTTGCTGATGTCACCAACACATTTGATTGTTATACTGTCTCTCTTAGTTATGGTATGGCGCGAATACCGAAAAACCAAGATACATTTATGGCTATACCTCTATGGGATTTTTATGCAAAGTGGGAATCATCATGGGAAACATCAAGTGGCCGTGGAGGGACGGAGGTAAATGATGCAAGCATCATCACGATAAATGCCGTGGATAACAGTCGGTTTATACGCAATTGGGGATATTGATATTATGCTAGGAACGTAATCATAAAAGGGGGACTTGTGAATTATAACGGAGTGAGAATAAAAAGGCGCAAATACAGGCTGAATATAAGGAAGATCTCCATTTTCTTATCTATGCTCGTCGGTATTATTACAATCATTGTACTGGTTACAGGAAGTAAAGACGGTGCAGTGGCAAATGCGGGTACAAACTCAACAACACCTGGTGACCGGGCCCAGTACATAGACCCGGAAGATTCACAAAATGCTCCCATTATTGTTCTGGACGCCGGGCATGGGGGATTCGATCCAGGCACCGCTGGTGTTTCCGGCACCCGGGAGGATGTCCTGAATCTGGAGATCACACAACGGCTTAAAAACCTACTTGAGCAGGACGGCGTGCGTGTGATCATGACGCGGGAAGACGAAAACGCACTGGCTTCGAATAAAGATGACGACATGGCGGCGCGAAGCCGCATCATCGAACAAAGCGGAGCGGACATCGTCGTCAGTATCCATATGAATTGGTATGAGGACCCGGATATGAGCGGACCTACGGTGCTGTTTATACCGGGGTCTACGGATGGGAGAAGGCTCGCGGAAGTGGTGCAGGATAGTATGAATACCGAACTTAACGCGGACGGAATTGCACGATCCGAGGACTTCTTGGTCCTCAGAAGCGGCGATCAGCCAAGCATCATGGTGGAATGCGGTTATATCAGCAATGCGGAAGAGGAAGCCAAGCTGAAGCAGGCCGATTATCAGCAAAAGGTGGCGGAGGCCATCTATGAGGGCATACAGGAGTATATGAACCAGAGCGGAAACGAATGAACGGGCGCCCGCAATGGGATGGCTCTAGCGGGCGAATGTGTATATGGAAAAAGGGGTAAGGAGGTATTCATGAAAAAAAGAGCAAAGCCTTCGGGCGGAATGGCGGCGGCTATAGCCGCGGGGATGCTGATCGCGTGCAGTATGTCAGCCTGCCAGCCGACGCCGGACGATCCCGCCGTGATCAGTAAGGGTGACGGCGCTATGGAATCGGCGATAAACCTGGACACGGATGCCTCTTCCGAGCCCTACGATGCGCCCGAGCGTCTTTCGCTTGATATTGAGGGTTTGCCGGATGATTATATCATTGATTTTAATGCCGAGGTCGACGTATCGGACCAGACGGAATGGCCGGTGTATTCCGTGGAGCCGACACGAATCACGCAGGAAGAAGCCGACAGAGCGCGCATTGCGCTGCTTGACGGGGCGGTGCTGTACAAGCCGGGGGAATACCGCAGCCGCGAGGAGATACAGAAAAGCATTGACCGTTATGAGGACCAGTTGAGGCTTTCCGAAGGCTATCAGGATCTCATAGATGCTTATCAGGAGATACTGAGGAATCTCTATATTGAATACGAAGGCTCACCGGAAGATCTAACCCTCGAAGAAGCGGATACAGATTTCCGTTTTATGGAGGACGTGACGGAACCATATCGATACGACGCAAGGGAAGTCGAGACCGAAGACGGCGGTATGCGATGTGAATGGACGGAAGAGGGAAAGCGACAGGCAATCAATGCCGGGTGCGAAAGTATTTATGGTGTATGCTGGACGAGAGACGGCAGGAAAATGTCGTTACTCATTGATAACAACGAACGGTCGTCAAATCTGTATTATTCCATAGGGGACGGAAACACGATAGCCGATCCGGGGGTTTCCTATTCGCTGGACGAAGCGGTAAGCAAGGCTGACGCACTGCTTAGTAAGGCTGGGCTCGATTTTACCCTGGTGGAAGCCACGACCGAGATTGACCGCCATGGCGGAGTGAATGATGAAGAAGGCCCGCTGTTCCATTTGCTTGTTTATAAGCGCCGCATCGAGGGCGTGCCGCAGGATAATATAACCAGCATAATAACACAGGTTTCAGACGAGGATCAAAACACCGATGCATCTTATCGCAACTCTGTCCCCGAGCAGGAGACTATCAGGATATATCTCGATGATTACGGAATAAACATGTTTGGATGGAACCAGCCGTGGAAGGTGACTGCTCAGGAAAACGCGAACGTGGCGCTGCTGCCTTTCGATACGATCAGCGAAAGGATAACCGAGCAATTGAAGATGCAGACGCTGTGGGATGAAAGAGCCGACGACATAGAATCGGAATGGATCGACACACGGCGGTTGGAAGTGAATAAAATCGCATTGTCTTATCTGGTGGTTGCCAAGAAGAACGATATGGAGAGTTATTATCTCATACCCGTATGGAATGTATGCGGCGATATGTATTACCACTATATCGACAGCTACCCTACGGGGGAGAGCAATACGTATATATTGGACGAGAACAATGAAAGGCTCGCCTGGCGCTCCAAATACCAGACCGGGGAATACTCCATACTGACCATCAACGCCATAGATGGAACCGTGATTCCGCGGGGCAGAGGAGGTTGATTTATTCGTGATGAGGTAATCCGAAACGATGATTGATTTGAGTGGCGATAATCCACTATATATGTTGGGCATGGGACTGAATCATAACCGAAGGGGATGGAAAAACGGGTGAGAGGTATGTTTATAAAAAAAAGAACGAAGCCCTTGATACGGACAGCCGCTACGTTGACTGCATGTGTGATGTTGATCATGTGTCTCACCACGGCATGCCAACCGACGCCTAAAAATTCTTCGGTAATTGGGAAAGATGCTGAGGCCCCAGAGAATGCGGTGCAGTTTGATAAATCGGATTTTCCTGATACATATCAGGATAGTTATTCGAAAAATTGGGCTGATATAGTTTTCGATGCGGATGTGGCATTGCCGGATTCAGAAAATTTGCCAGCATACGAAATAAGTCCTGCAACGTTTTCTCAGATTCAGGTAGATTCGATTGTAAAAGGGATTTTGGGGGATCAGCAAATATATGCACCTTCACAGGTTACGAAATCGGAAATTGAGCCGGCGTATCTGCAGGCTCTAGCGGATTTGCATGATAAAGAGAACAATCCCGATCAATACGAGAATACCCTGGAATACTATCAAGAACGAGTAAATGAACTTGAAGAACAAATAAAAAATGCCCCAGAAAAAGATTATCTGGAGCCAATTAGTACTAAGCTAAAAAAATCATCAGAAAAAGGGTTAGTTTCTTTTAATGGTAGGGGTGATTTAGGGAAAGATCAAATGGCAAGATTATCAATACTGAACAACACAGACAACCAACATATGGGTGACAATTCATTGTTGAGATTCTCCAACGGTAACCAATACATAGATATGTCTATGTTTTATTCTGGCATAGAGGATAATGGGCCTGCTAATCTTACAATAACAAGAGAAGAAGCAATTTCGAAGGCGGACAATATGATCAGCCGGATGGGTGTTGAAGATATGAAATATGCCGGATGGGCTACAGGGATATTATATAGCCGAAATCAGCAATATCCGGCTAGTTTCGATTCTGAGAGGCCACAAGCTTTTCTTATATATTATACAAGAAACGTAAACGGTGTACCTGTCACCTATGATGCCCGAGATGATAATTCGGGCAGTATGGAAGATGCTTATTCTATCCCGACGATGTATGAAAGGATAATGGTTGCGGTAGATGATAGCGGAGTCACATATATTAGATGGCAGGGGCCCATCAGCGTAGAAAAAAGCATTAGTAAAAATAATCAAGTCATCCCTTTTGATGATGTAATCACCCTGGCTAAAAACCAGCTAAGCTATACATATGCCACATGTGAAAATCAGCAGCAGTCAAGTGAAAACACTATGAATCAGCCACAACCTTTGGATGCTGTTAATAAGGGGCAGGCGGTTAGTAACGAAGTCCATATTCAAAGGATTACTCTGGGATTAATGCAACTTCCGATCAAAAATCAAAATAATAAAAATGAGTTGATACCCGTCTGGGATTTCTTCGGATATTACCAAACTAATTATGATAGCGGGGAAAAAGAAATACACTATATGAACAATAAAAGCCTCTTAACTATCAATGCATTGAATGGAAATATAATCGACAGAACGAAAGGATATTAAATCATAGTAAAACTGAACATTATGAAAGACATCATCATGTCATTTATTACACTAGAGAAGAATGATGGGTTAATATCGTTATGAATCATTGCACAATCTCCTCAGACATCAAGCGCGCCATCTTTGGAAAGGGTTTCCTCATCGGAGTGTCTGGCATGGTGCTCGTGATTATACTCTCTCAGATAGAATCCCTTGTCACGGCGGCGAGGGGTGCACAACTATTGCCCGCTGGATACCATGCTCAGTTCATCATGGGCGCTCTATCCACCGACTGGGTGACGCTGGCGATTCCCATCCTATGCGCGTTGCCATTCACCACGGCCTTCGTGGATGATATCAAGAGCGGTTTCATCAAGCAGTACCTGCCCCGCTCAGGGACAGGGCCGTATATCAAGGGAAAACTCATCGCCTGCGGCCTTTCCGGGGGGCTTACGCTCTTTGCGGGCATCCTGCTGGCTTATGCCATCGCGTCGCTGGTGTTCACTCCCATGGAGCTGGCGCTGGGAGAAGGGGAAACGACCCAGCCCTACCTCGCCCAGATCCTTATGACCGCCGCTACGCTTTTCTTCTCTGGAGCGTTCTGGTCGCTGGTGGGATTTACCTTCGCGTCATTGACCATGAACCGGTATATGGCCTACGCATCTCCCTTTATCCTGTACTATGTGCTCATCATCCTCCACGAGCGGTATTTCGAAACGATGTATGTGCTATATCCCAAGGAATGGCTGTTTCCCTCCGACGCCTGGGTGCTGGGAAACTGGGGCGTAATCCTATTGCTCATGGAACTCATCGCAGGCATGTGCCTGGCGTTTGCGGTTAGCGCCCGGAGGAGGTTAGCCAATGTATAGATTTAGGCAGGTCGGCGCCGTGGCCGCGTACAATTTCCGCCAGTGGCGCAGCAATCCCCGGATCTTCGTGACATTCGCATTAGCCTTCATCCTGTGCTTTCTGCTCTCCGACAAGGCGGTGCGGTTCGCCCGGGAGTACCGGACCACCATGCAGATCGTAGAGGCCTTTATATGGACATTCGAAGACGGCAATTCCATCCTGCTCTCCTCCCTGCTACTGCTCCTTTTATTCGCCGATATGCCCTTTATCTCTCCGGGTACGCCGCTGTACCTCATGCGCATCGACCGCAGGACCTGGCTAATGGGCCAGGCGCTCTACATCGGATTGGCCACGGCAATCTATATGGTATTTATCCTGGCCGCCACGTCGCTCATATGCATGGGCAATTCCTTCATCGGCAATATGTGGAGCGAGACGGCGGCGATCCTGGGCTATTCCGACGCGGGCAAGGCGGTGGCTCTCCCCTCGACGGTCAAGACCATGGAGATGAGCACCCCCTACGCCTGCATGGGCACGATATTCCTGCTGATGCTGCTATACGCGCTGCTGATGGCCTTCATCATGCTGACAGTCAATATTCGCCGGGGACAGATGGCGGGGGCCGTGAGCGTATTCGCATACAGCCTCATGGGTCTCGTTTTAAACCCCGAATTGATCCGGTCTCTGTTCCGCCTGCCGGAGAGGTTGATGTACAAGGCCAATGTGGCGGTGGGGTGGCTCTCCCCTTTAAACCAGGCCACCTACCATATGCACAATTTCGGGTAAGACCTCTTGCCCCGGCTCTGGCAGACCTATGCGATATTCGGGATACTGATCACACTGTGTTTTCTGACGGCGCTGCGCTCGGTACGCCGATACAATTTCAATTTCACGGGAACGGAGGGATAGGGTGGATACCGTCATCAGCGTACAGCATATGACCAAAAAATTCGGGGAGGAAACGGTCCTGCGGGAGGTCTCCCATGACTACGAGGAGGGCAAAATACACGGCATCGTGGGCAATAACGGCAGCGGCAAGACCGTGCTGATGAAATGCATCTGCGGGTTTTTGCTGCCCAGTTCGGGAAAGGTCCTGGTGCGCTACCGGCAGGTGGGGCGGGATTTCGATTTCCCCGAGGATATGGGCATCATCATCGAGACCCCCGGATTTTTGCCGGGCCTCACGGGGATGAAGAACCTCCAGATACTCGCCTCCCTCCGGCGCAAGATAGATGACACCATCATCCGGGACACCATCCGGCGG
>ENA-ORCX01000432-ORCX01000432.1-marine-metagenome-genome-assembly--contig:-NODE-432-length-15679-cov-3.905076_pt1 | contig 15679 bp, 6 predicted proteins | sample MGYA00248630_ERZ508518 | MGnify/ENA primary metagenome ERZ508518 (study PRJEB26188, sample SAMN06268768) | marine metagenome | isolation source: Bioluminescent Bay, La Paraguera, Puerto Rico | place...
CTGGTTCACGGAAGGTCATCCCCAGGTTGTCGGGGCGCATGTCGATGATCTCAAATCCCGCGGCGACGTGCAGTCCCGCACCCGGGATCTGCTCGTACACGAGTCCGGTGTCGCCGATCTCCCCGAATTTCCCGTCGGCGACGACGGTGCCGCCCCGCTCCATGTATCGCACCAGGGCGTCGGAGAGTTCAGGCGAGATATTGATGTGGTTGGAGACAAAGATCACGCTGTACGAATCGGCGCGGTTTTCGGTGAGATCCCTGTCGGTGATGAATTTTGCAGGAATATTCTGCTCCCACAGGCACTTGTACAGCCCCGCCATCGACTCGGTATAGAAGTGAGGGGATTCCTTGCCGACAGACGATACGTTGAAACCCGGCGCCAGGGTCTGCACGAAATCGTAGCTGAGCCTGTCGAACAGCACAGCGGCTTTCGGCTGCTCGGGCAGATACGACAAGAACTCTTCTTCATGTTGGGCGATGACCTTTGCGACCGCCCCCGCCTCGAGGGCCCTGGGGGTATACTCCCCCTTCAGATCCACCAGACCCCGTCCGTATGTCTGGATGCCTTTGTTGAAGGGCTCCCATTTCCAGTAGATGAGTCCCTTGGCGCCGTGCGAGATGGCCTCCCAGCACCAGAGCCGCAGTTCCTGCGGAAAGACATACGCCCGCGGGTCAAACATCGTCGTGTGATGCGTCTGGAGTTCCGAGACCCAGAATGCCCCGTTCGCAGTCGCCGAAGAAGCGCCCGTAAATGTCTGCCAACGGAAAAACTCCGGAAATTCGATCTGCATTATTTTGGGATACATGTCCATCCCGTAGATATCGGTGTTCGCCGCGACAGTCCAGTCGTCCTGTCCGCGTCCGTACCCCAAAGGCAGCGTGATCATTGAGAAGATGTTGTCAGCGATGACCGGATGGGCATCATCGACAGACTTTACGGCATCCCGCATGTATCTGAGGATTATGCCGATGTTGTCTTTGTGAAACTCCTCGTAATCCACCTTTGGCATCACGCTCGCCCACAACCACCGGGCGAACTCCACCTGGGACCAGTCGGTATAGGACCTGTCCCAGCTGTCGTTCAGCTTTTCGATCGACCCGTACTTGTCCCGCAGCCAGTCTCGGAATAGCTGCAGGGTATATGAATCGAAGGAAGTAAAGACAGTCTCATTCCAGATATCGTACCCAAAAAGGGAGGAATACCCTTTGTAGTTCTGCGCTACGTCACGGTATTGTTGTACAATCAGTTCCCTCATTTCGGAGTGATTGTAGTTGTAGTATCCGTACGCCGTGCTTTCGAAATTCTTTTCGCCGTCCTCGCCGATGGCGAAATATTCTTCTTTCATCTTAAAATCGGGGGCATACTCAAGACAGGGAATCTGTCCCGCGAGTTCCATGACCACCTTCATACCGATCTCCTCGGCATGCCGCAGGATCGCATGTCCGGTTCCGAACGGGTAATTGTCTAAATTCTTGTCCTCCCACCAGTAGACCGCTGGCCAGTTGACGACGGTGTTCATGCCGATGGCCTTCATCTTGTCCATCGCGGAAAAGATCTTTTCCTCGGTATGCTCCCGCTGTACCTTGATGACCGCACCGTACCGAAAATCTTCCATAATTAATTCCCCCTCAAAACGTAATAAGTAAAAGCGCTTTTAGTAATCATTATAACAGATGGCTCTTAATTGTCAATGTATCCACGAAAATCGATAAAAATTCCGTAATATTCGCAAAAATAAAGCCCATGTCAGTATATTTATAGCATGAATAAGTAATAGCGCTTCTACACAAATAGGTGAGTTCTTCTGTTATTGAAGAGAAAAATCACTAAAAAACGCGAAAAGCAGCAATTCCGCCGAGAAAACGCGGTAGAATTATTGACTGGGACGGGTGAGAGATATACAATGGGAGAAAGTGCTTTTATGAAAGCGGTGAAAGTATGAATATATACGATATCGCTAGGGAGGCGGGGGTCTCCATCTCCACGGTTTCGCGGGTGCTCAACAACAAGAACGTGACGCCCGAGAACCGACGGAAGATAGAGGCGGTCATGCACAAGTATGACTACAAGCCCAACGCCGTCGCGCGCGGTCTTGTGAGCAAATCGATGAAGACCATCGGCATTCTCTCGGTCGACATCCGTGTGCCGCACTATGCCACCACGGTATACATCATGGAGCAGGAATTCAGCAGGGCGGGGTACAACGTGATCGTCTGCAGCACGGGTGGAAAGATGGAAAACAACCGGAAATACATCCGGAACCTGATCGAGAGGCAGGTGGACGGCATTTTGCTGGTCGGCTCGATTTTTAGTCAGATCGAGGACGAGCAGGGGATCATGGACGTGCTCAGCGATGTGCCGGTCGTCCTGACGAACGGACGCCTCAGTCTCCCGAACTCCCATGCCGTGATGGTCAACGACGAGATAGGTATCGGGCTCAGCGTCGGGCATCTCGCCGAAAAGGGACACAGGGATATCGTATATATAAAAGATCTCGCGACCGACAGCGCTGTCCGCAAAAAGAAGGGATATCTCGCCGCCATGCGGCAGAGAGATCTGGAAAAGCACATCGCCGTGTCCGATGCCACCTACGGACTAGACGGGGGACGCAGCGCGGCAAAGGAACTCCTTGCCGCGGGAAAGACATTCAGCGCCGTCGTCTGCGGCGAGGACCTGACGGCTGTCGGCGTGATCAAGGGCCTTACCGAAGCGGGCCTGCGCGTTCCGGAGGATGTTGCCGTGACCGGATATAACAACTCGGACTACTCGCGTATCTGCACACCTGAACTCACAACCGTGGACAACAAGGTGCAGATGTTCAGCCTGCTCTCCGCACAGTTGCTGCGCAATCTGATCGAGGGGGGCGGCGTCGGCGCCTCGATGGTTGTGGAGCCGGAACTGATTGTACGGCAGAGCAGCTAATGCTAAAAACCAGAATCCTTGCTTGACAGAGTTTGCGGATGTGGTATATACCGAAACGATACCAGGAAACCGGCACAAGTGCATGGGGGATGATCGGGATCCCCCCCTTCCTACTGGAAGGCATAGCAATCGCCGCCACATAACGATGTTCTTAGGATGGTACACCCTCCTCTAGAATAAGTTGACCAGGGTTTTCGGCCCATCCGTATTCGCAGCATGAATTGGATGCCTGTGAGCATATCTACGAGTTGCCACGTCATAATGCAGATCGATTCTCTCCAGTGCGGCGCGAGCGGGGACTTTTAGACTCGGATCCAGGCTCGCCATCAAACACTTCCGGGAACCCCAATTTCCATAGGGGCCCGGCCACATGTCGTATCCTGCTTTGGTGGAGAGCAGCAATTCATCCCGGTATGGAGATAAATGATGCTTCAGAATACGTCCGGAGTTTTCTTCCGCGTTCCCAATGAATCGATGGAACCAAAGCTTTGCTACTCCTGGGTAACAGTAAGCCGCTTTTCCCACAACGCAGGTATTTCATCCGATCATATCTTTGATCGTTCGTTTGATATATCGTAGTCCTCCGTTTCGGCTTGCTGATATTCTACGCAACCGTTTATTCATAGCGGTATTCAGCTACCGCCATATCCTTCAAGAAAGCTTCTGCTCATCTGAACAAACGTTTTCAGCAAGACGTAATCACAAATTACATACAGCCCTATAATGATGGATGGAGAGGGAGACCGCAAAAAAGAGCTTCTAGAGGTCGCCACGCGGCGGAAGATTACAAAAAGCAACAGCCCGTGAAAGGCTCGTCTCCTTAAACCCAACCAGAACCCTTGCGTATCAAGAACACTGAAAAAGGGTTTTCCGTGCTGTCTCAAAAGACATGACTTTTGGCATATATATTTTTATATATACCTTCTTTATAATGATACTCGCAAGAATATATGAGCAGATCGAAAGGACATTTGTATGCAAATGATGGGCGAAGTGAAACTATTTCCGTACGATGATATCCCCGCGGGCTGGATGCCATGCAGGGGGCAGGCATTGCACATCCACCAATACCCCAAACTGTATATGCTGCTGGGCGACAAGTTCGGCAAAGACGGAGAGCATCATTTCCGGCTGCCGGACATGACGGACAGTGTACGGGAGGGTTTCACCTACTGCATCGCCATCCGGGGGGACATACCCGAGATAGTACACACGGGCGATTAATCACCCCATTGGGAAATCTCTAGCATGACTATGCTCCTATTTATTTGAGCGTTTTTCATTACGCTAAAGGAAGGTTGATCATGAAAAGACATACGATCCGTACCGTCAGTTCTCTATTGCTGCTGGGACTCGTCCTCTCGCTTTTACCCTGTCCGGTCATGGCCGCTCCGGGCGATACCTATGACGACGGCACCTTTGAATACACGGAGCTAGCAGACGGCACACTCTCGATCACTAGATATCTGGGCGCAGGGGGGAGCGTCACTATTCCCGCGTCGCACAGCGGCATGGACGTAACGAGTATCGATTACGGTGCGTTTTCAAACCGTAAGACCATCACTTCCGTAACCATCCCGGGGAACGTTAAATCCATCGGCAATTACGCTTTTTTTACCTGTGACAACCTGAGTTCCGTCACGCTGAATGAGGGATTGAGGAGCATCGGTAACGGAGCATTTGGACAAACCGGACTGACTTCCATCACTACGCCCGCAAGCGTCGACTCCATCGGTTCACATGCGTTTGATCGCTGCCGCAGTTTGAGCGCCGTCACGTTGAATGAAGGGTTGGAATCCATTGGCTATAGTGCATTCGAGTACTGTGACAACCTCGCATCCGTGAATATCCCGGGGAGCGTCACATCTATCGGCACTCGTGCGTTTCTTGAATGCAACAGGCTGGGCACTGTCACGTTGGCTGATGGCCTGGCCGTCATCGGCGAGAGAATGTTTTATGGATGTGGCGCCCTCACATCCATAGCTATCCCGGCCAGCGTCACCTCCATTGATAACGAAGCCTTTTGGGAATGCAGCCACTTGAGTACCGTCACCCTGGCCGATGGACTAGAAAGCATCGGTAATGCCATGTTTTATAATTGTGACGATCTCACGTCCATCACCATCCCTGCCAGCGTCACATCAATTGGTGACAATGCGTTTGACAACTGCAGCAAATTGAGCACTGTGATGCTGCCCGACGGGCTGACCGTCATCGGCGCCAAAATGTTTTATCAATGTGACGCCCTCACATCCATAGATATCCCGGCCAGCGTCACCTCCATTGGCGATAATGCATTTGGGGAATGTGACATCTTAGATACCGTCATACTGACCGATGGACTGGGAGCAATCGGTAATACCATGTTTTATCACTGCGGCGCTCTCTCTTCCATTACGATACCGGTCAGCGTCACCTCTGTTGGCGAAAGCGCCTTTGCGCAATGCGGCAGCTTGAGTACTGTGACGCTGACCGACGGGTTGACCGTCATCGGCGCCAAAATGTTTTTTCAATGTGATGGTCTCCCCTCCGTGACCATCCCGGCCAGCGTCACCTCTGTCGGTGATAATGCATTTGGGGAATGTGACGACTTAAGCACCGTCACGCTGACCGATGGACTGACCACCATCGGTGTTCAAATGTTCTATAACTGTGATGGTCTCCCCTCCATCACCATACCGGCTAGCATCACCGCTGTCGAGGAAAATGCATTTGGAGACTGCAACATTTTGGATTCCGTCACCCTGACCGAGGGGCTTACCACCATCGGCGAGAGAATGTTTTTCAATTGTGACGGCCTCACATCCGTGACCATACCGGCCAGCGTCACCGCTATTGGCGGCAATGCCATTGATAACTGCGACACCTTACGCTCCGTCACCTTGACCAAGGGGCTTACCACCATCGGCGAGAGAATGTTCTATTACTGCAACAATCTCACCTCCGTGACTATCCCAGGAAGCGTCACCTCTATCGGTGATGGCGCCTTTGAGGCGTGCGGCACTATGCGTACCGCCACGCTGAAAGAGGGACTTGCCATCATCGGCGAAAGAATGTTTTTTGACTGCAGCGGCCTCACGTCCGTGAATATCCCGTCTACCGTCAACTATATCGATACTACGATGTTTTCGGGGTGCACCGCCCTCAAAAAAGTCACGATACGCAACAATATCATAGTCTTTGAATCCGGTGTTTTCAATGATGCCAATCTGGCCGCGGACGGTCTCTACGGCTTTTCCGGATCGAGCGTCGAAACATTCGCAGACATGCACGGATTCCCCTTCCACGTACTGTCAAATCATAGACCTAAGCGGACATCCACGCCCGCATCTAGCCCAAGCCCTCCCGCAATAGGTGATACGTCTGCGCCCGGTGCTGGCACAGCGGGTACGGGCAAGGCGCCCAGCACCACCGAAACACCGGCGGGGAGCCCCACGCCCGCGCCCTCAGACGATAAAATATCGGACACCGAAGCCAGTCAAAAGCCCGAGGCGGAGGCGACGCCTGTCGCGATCATGACCGGCCCGGAGAACGGCCTGACCATAGATAACCCACCAGAGAGAAATATCCTGGCCGTACTGCTATGGAGCCTGGGAGGCATCATCGCGGCAAGCGCGGTCGGATTTGTCCTCTATATCCTGCGGAAGAAAGGAGCTCAACACTGAGATCGGTCCAGATCTTTTCCCCATAGACCTAAGTGGCTTGCATACTGCAAGCCATGAGAGCGTCGAAAAAGGTAGGTGTAAGAACAGGGTGGTGAGAAAGCCTGCAAGGCGAGGCGGCTTTTCATGCAAATAAGGGAGCGTATTTAAGCATACGTGACCGACATTTGCATGTAAAGACAACGAAGAAAGCAAAATTGCCATACCGACGGTATGGCAATTTTGCGGTTGTAGGCTTTATCGACAGCCTGGTGGCTTGCATACTGCAAGCCATTCTCTTTATCTTTATAAGGCATTGGGATATAAATGGATTACAGCAATTTCTTTTCCCTGGCTTTGACCACCGCCTGCAGGCGGCTTTCAACCTCCAGCTTGGCGTAGATATTGCTCAGGTGGTTTTTGACCGTGCCCATGGTGATGCACAGTTCATCGCTGATGGCGGCATTGGATCTGCCTTTTGCCACACGCGCCAGTATTTCCTGCTCCCGTGCGGTCAGCGGGGAGGGCCGTTTTTCAGGGCGCAGGATGCGCTTCATATCAATACTGCCGATTATCGTTCTTTTGGATACCATCGCGGGAACGACGCTTTTCACGGTATTGACCGCCGCTTCACTGAAAACCCCTGTCTTCTCCTGATAGATCACACCGATCAGTATTCCGTGGTACTGGACCGGTATACACAGGATAGAGACACCCTGCTTGCCTTCCATATACCGATCGTTTGCGAACAAGCCCGTATCCGGCGTATGATCCAGGATCACTTCCTCCCCCGTCCGCTGTACATACCGTATGATCCTGTGGGATATGTTCACTGCATGCATCTCTCGCGGCGGGGCGTACGCCGCTGCCGTTTCGCGCTTATCATAGAGCAAATACATATCGTTGGTCCGTTCAAACAATACGGCCGTATAATCCGCGCCGCTTATCTCATGCATCAGATCCACCATGTGCAGACACGCCGCCGCTTCATCCATTTTCGGGATCTGCGCAAGTGTCTTAAGCACTTCATTCCCCCTGATGCCGGGCATGGAATCAGCCGGAGATGCATGCTCCTGCTTCTTTGGTCTGCCGTCAAATTCCTGCTCGACCAATCCCGCGATATGATCCGCCCCCCACTTCCGGAAATATCCCACAGCCTCCATCGCATAGTAGCGCGAAAGCCTTGGATTCCCGTGGTGGCGCCTGGCGGCCAGCAGATTTCCGAGGGCGGCGAGATACCACGCACCCTGGTCCTGGGCATATCTGATCGCCTCGTTGTACAGACGGTCCAGGGGCTGTCCCTTCCCCATGCAGGTGGCATACTGCGCCTGAATGAGCAGCAGCCGGGCATAATGGTTTTCCCGGCACTCATCCGTCCATTTCTGGAATTCTCCGATATATTTCTTGATCTGTCTCCTGTTCGCTTTCTGCTCCCCCCTGGGCAGCTTATCATGCATGTCGATCCGTACAAGGGCGCTGTAGAAGATGACATCCATATAAAATATATAGCCCTTATATTTCTCCGACGCGATCTCTTCCAGCAGCAGATAGGCTTCTTCCAAATGACCGGCCAGATAGAGCTCCTGGATCAGAAACGCCTTGTATGTCATATCTTCCACGGCATGCTGCTTCATCACAGCAGCACTCTTACCTTCTTTCAGATACCGTATGTGATGCCTGTACATAGTGCTGGCAAAGGTAACCGTACCGTGGCCCGTCAGGACCGGATCGGCCTCCAGTTCTTCTATATAGCGGAGTATCCCGGGCAGCGGCTCGCCCATCATGTACCTGGCATAGATGATGGATACCGCGGAATAGCTGCTGTATACGATTTCACCCGTGCTTTTACCGGCCTCCACCGACATTTCCAGGTATCGGATCGCATCAGGCATCGGGTGTGTCAGCGGCAGTATGAAGGAAGCGAATACGAAGTATACGGTGGACAATCCGGACATGTCCCGTTCATGCGACAAGCGCTCGAGGGCAATCTCCGCCACCCTGCGCATCTTGCCGGGATTCTTCCAGACGCTATTGTACATCAGGCTGTACGCCGCATACCCGATGGATGCGGCGGGGGTATACCCATGCCGAATACAGAGCACACCCATCTTCACAAATATCACCTGGAATAGCTTCACATCACACATAAAGGCCGCCCCCGCCATCTTGGTCAGGGTGTCGAATATGTTCAGTATCCTTTCATCCTGGATACGGGGACTTCGTTTCAGTCGCTCGATACCTCTCTTTGTCTTCCAACTGAGCAGCAGACCGATACTGAAAAACCTGGTATCGAAGCGGTAATGCAAAAGCCTCAGTATTTCTTTCCCCAGAGCAAGGACGTTTTTCGCATCGTTGTGATACGCATTCAGATCCAGGTATCTCCGTTTGATCAAAAGCTGCTGTCTGGGGGCGTTGTATTCTCCAATCAGTTTGCCGTACAGGCGCCTGGCCTCCGCCTGTTTTTGTTCTATAAACAGGCACTCGGCTATCTGAAGCTGCGCTGCCAGCTTACCCGGCGCCGCAGCCGCCCCAGTCATGTCCAGATATCTCAAAAACAGCGTATGCGCCTGCTCAATCGCCAGGGTTTGTTTCGCCGCGATACCGGCACGGTACAGCACATCGGGCCATCCGGCGTCCTTCTTCAAATAGGATATATCCGCACGGAGCAATTGAGACCCGATCAAAAGAAGCATTTCCTCCGTATCGCCGGCCAGCATGCCCGCCAGTTCGCTATGCATCTCCGCCCTTTTTGCGGCGGGAATATCCTGATAGACGCGGTCGAGCAACGTGTCGTGAATGAACCCGAAGCACTCCGCCTTGCCTTCACCCCGGCGCACCAAATAAGCGGCGGCGCAAAGTGCATGTAAGCGCGCCAGAGTCCCCTGCACATCCATCCCCATGGCGCCGGAGAGTATGTGGACGGAGGCCTGACCGTCCAGACAAGCAATATATTCGAGCAAGCGCTTGTCCTCGGCTCCGATCCGTTCCATTTTTTTTGCATATGCTTCTTCGATCCGCTCCGGCAATGAAAGATCGGCAATGCGCTCGGTATGGACCGTCCAGCCCGCACCCCGTCCCATATACATAAAGACTTCTTCGGCCATGAGCAGTTCGACGATTTCCCTGATATATAGTGGATTGCCCAGGGATAGGCCAAATATCATCCTCGCCGCATACGTAAGGTTCGGAGTGTTTCTGCCAAACACCATTTCCATATACGTATCAATATCCTGGCCGGTCAGCGCCTTGAGTTCAATAGAGAGTTCATTCGTAAGCCCCGCGCTTTGCTTCCATTCAGCCATTTTGCGCAGATAGCCCGCGTCATTGTCCCGGTATGTAAACACGAAGAATAGATTCAGATATTGTCTGCTCTTGAGGATAGCCCCGATCATATCCATAGAGGGCGCATCCGCCCAATGCAGGTCGTCTATGAAAATCACGAGCGGGAAAAGCGATTCGCCCACGATCGACAGAAACTGCTGGATGGCCCGCCTCATACGATATTTTGATCGCTTATAATCACTCACAGCCTGCCGGGCGTGCTCCCCGAGCAGCTTTTCCACATACGGGCAAATAAATGTAATCATATCCGCATTCGCCCCCAGGGCTTTATGCAATGCTTGTTTAACCGTATGCAATTCATCCTGGGGCAATGTGAAAATGTATTTTGTGATTTGTTCCAATACTTCCGATACGGCAATTAAAGGCTTTTCGTCATGCTGCCGGAACTTGCCGGTAACCACTTTTTGATCGGCGCTTATTTCGCCCATGGCATGCTCGACCAGATAGGTTTTCCCGATCCCAGGAGGGCCGGACACAAAGCATACCCCGCATTCCCCATCCAGCGTATCCATGAAATGCTTTTTGATATTTTCTATTTCGGTTGTCCTAGCGCAAATACACGCGTTCATTTTTGCGAGTATGGCGCTTGCCGGATCTGTTTTCATCATAGTGTTCTATCCATATCCGTAAAATGAATATACTTAATAGTAACATAGGGTTAGTGTATTGTCATAATATCGATTAATTGGACGAAAGGCACACCCCTATGTAGCGCAGTATTTCAACGCTGAATATACAATCAAAAAGATATGCTAAGTACTAATACGGACATTATTTTCGGAATCAGTCTACCCTTATATCTCAGCACTCTCCGGGTACTAACCCCCGAAAAAGCCTTATTTCATGCAGAGAAATAACACTACAGGGTAAGCAACAAAATATTTGGATAGAGAGCGGCACGCCTCACGCTTGAATGGGATTCAAGAGGCGCACCAGAAACGCTGCCGGTGGCAGAGGAAGCGAGGGAGCCCCCAGGGAAAGAGGCTTGGCCTGTCGTGCCGAGGCAATCATGCTCCAGCCTTACAAAAGGATGATATCTCCGTTCCGCCCCTATTACCTATCCTTTTTCCAGGTGCCCTCATTGATCTTTCTTATATCATCTACGGGTACTTTAGGTGTCCTATCATAGGTGAATAAACCGTTGGTCTCGGTCTCAATATCCGTAAATTGCGTATAGCAAAATCCCTGTACGAGATTGGAATGCAGCAAAGAATCAATAATCCCATGATATTGCTCTGTAAAATCAGCTTCTGTGTTTACCTCGGAATACCCCCATGATTTATCATCGGTTTTGGTCTTCGAGTATAGTATGCCGCCAAATTCACTGACAATAACCGGCTGATTATTGTATTCCCACCCCGATACAAATAGACTTCTTCCCCCTGGTGAAAATGACAGTATGGCATCGATACTCTCGTACCGCTCTCTCAATACTGTATCTGACGCCTCATAATCATGTATGGTCAAAAAATCGCCGCATGTATGTTCCCATCCGTCATTGTCGACAACCGGGCGGGTATTGTCCAGGGATTTGGTGATATAATACATCGCGTTGCAGTGCGCTTGCTGCATCTCATTGGTTTTCACCTCTTGAATGCCCCATGATTCATTCAGCGGGGTCCAGACGACGATGCATGGGTGATTGAAATCCCGCAGAATCACATCGGCCCACTCCCGGTACATGCGGTTGGCGTATTCCCGGGAGTACAGGTACGCGGATCCGATCTCACCCCAGACCAGCAGCCCCAGCCTGTCCGCATGATAGAGAAATCGAGGGTCCTCTACCTTCTGGTGCTTTCTGACGCCGTTAAAGCCCATTGCCTTGATCAGTTTGATATCCTTGACAAAGGCCTCATCGGTGGGGGCCGTCAGCAATGAATCCGGCCAGTATCCTTGATCCAGCAGCAGTTTTTGATAGTACGGCCGGTTATTGAGCATGAAAACGCCGTTTTCGATGGATACCTTGCGCATACCGAAGTATGATGAAACGGTGTCCTCGAGGTGATCGCCGTCATATACATTGAATACCACGTCGAATAGCCTCGGTGACTCGGGGGACCAGGTCAGGTCCTCGTAAAAATTCCATGCCTTCAGCGCGGGCTGATTGAGGCTGACGGTATAGGCGCCTTTGTGGCTCTGTGTCTCTACGGTGAGCTTGTTCACACAAGAGCCGTTGAACCATATCTGGGTCTCTAGGCAGAGGGCCTGTCCCCCTTCCAATATATACTCAAACTTCACCGCTTTATCGTCCAGCAGGGGCGTGATCTTCATCGCACGCAGATAATTTGGTGAGACGGCTTCGATCCAGACACTCTGCCAGACCCCTGTCGTCCTCGAATAGAAAATGCTCCTCGGCTCCGCCTCCCAGAATTGTTTTCCCCGGGGCATCTCCAGATCGGTATACTCGTCAACGACTTGCAGAATAACGGTGTTGGTCTCCGTATATGAGACCGCATGGGTGATATCGGAGGAAAAGCTTACCTGGCCTCCCTCATGCTCGGCAACAAGGATATCGTTGATCCAGACACGGCACTCATAATCCACCGCACCGAAATGCAGGATTATTTCTTTTCCTTCCATCGATGCCGGAAGGCTAAATTCCCTGCGGTACCATACCGTATGATGAAAGCCGTTTTTTCCGATCCCGGACAATTTGCTTTCGCAGGCAAACGGGACATTGATCGTAGCGTCAAATGTATCGTCATCGAAAGAAAAATCCCATGTCCCGTTTAGGGAGAGCCAATCCTCCCGGACAAAATCCGGCCTGGGGTATTCATTTCTGGGTATCTGCGTCATTGTGTCCTCCAAGATGTTTTTTCTGGTTTATCTAGCAGCTGCCGCCCGCTTCATGAATGTGTACAGCCGCTTTCTCAATCATACAGTTTTTTGCGCGAATCCCCGCGCGTCCGTGGGTCAGGGGATCGGGGTCCCGGTACGAGATAACCGGATCTTCTCTCTCATCGAGAAACACAGCGATATGATCCGCCACCGCCTCGACGCGTATCTTTTGTTTACCCCGGACGACACCGGTTTGTCTTTTTGCTAAAACAGTCTCATTGTATCGGTGCTTTGTCAGCGCCACGCCGTCTTTTATCAACGATACGCAGTACCCTACAAAGAAATTGATCCCCAGCACCGGGTCGTCTCCCTCGCCTCCCTCGGAAGGTTCGGTCAACCGGAACAGTATGCCGGCCGCGCCCTCCGGCGACTGGGGATCCACACTCAGTTCCGCCTCAATAATACAGTCGCCTATACCGTCGTCTCCCGCATATACCTTCTGATACGGCCCTAGCTGTGCATACGCTTCGGAGATACCTTTGCCGGTACTTGCTTCATATAGTTCCAGCCGGGATAATGCCGCACCATCGGGCGGAATGATCGAAAGTACATGGAGCCCCTGGGTGAGATTCACCGTCAGAGTCGCCATGCAGGCGTCCTCATAGGTCCGTATGTTCGCTTGTATCCCTGTATCGTCCACCATGACGGTCCAGTCCACCCCTGTCTCAAAGGGCGTATTACCGATGACGGCGATCGCATATTCGGCTGTCTCCGCCACATTGATCCTCTGGGCAACGGTGTTGCGGCCGCGCAGCGGCCTGCCGCCCGGTACAGGCATGTACAGATGTTCCCTCGCCTCGGTATCCGTGCCGGGGCTGTACGCGGTATACCCCATAGATATGGGCACTCCGCCGGAGAAGTATCCGAAGGTATCGCCCCCGCCGATGACAGGTGGCATGTCCATTTGTTTTCGCCCGTCGATAGAGAGGACCGCGCCCTCGCTATCGTAGCGGACCCGCAGGCAGTGCAGCGCCGTATGGATGAAATCCTCTGGCAGCCTGGCCGCAGTCATGCACATCCCCTGCCCATCCATCAACCGAACGTCGCCACGCCCCGGATTGAGGGCGATCTGATGGCCATCGTCTTCCCGTCCAATCAGGACTCCGTAATCCGTATCACCGGTCTCGTTGGCCCGTATATGGCACTCAAATACCCCTGCCGTATCCAACGACACCTTACCGGAGCATCGAAACCGAGTCGCCCCGCTTACATAGAAGCCATCCCAAAGCGTCCATTCCCCGAGTGAAACAACCCAGTTTTTCCGGGTCTGCTCGGTATCGAACCGATCGTAAAAATTCGTCATCCGCGGGATAGGCTGTTTATCCCTGGTGGGGCCATACACATACATGCCCTCCCCATCCATGATGACCGCATCGATATTGAGATCCCGGGATGCGTCCGGATTGATATTGTGATAGACGATATAGTGGGTATGCAGGTCGGGGCCCAGCACGGTGGAGCTATGGCCCAGCCCCACGCCTTTCCCTTCGGTATGGACGATGACGGGATTGTGCGCGTTGTCCGCGTATCCGCTGAGCGGGTCGTCGCTGACGGCGGCATTGATCCGGTATCCGCGGCTCAGGTAGTGGTTGCCCGTGTAGGTCATATGGTATTTGCCGTCCCGTTTGACAACGAACGCGCCCTCCGTCCAGCCATGCATGAACGCGCCCGTGTTCACCGCTTCTCCAAATTCCGTGGGAGAGTCCATCCGGCAGCCCAAAATGCCGCTGTCATCCGCCCAGTAGAAATACCATTGTCCATCATCATCGATGAATACCGACCCGTCTATACTGTGTCCCACATTGCCGGTGATTTTCTTAAAAGGCCCCGTGGGGCTGTCGCTTACGAGCACATAATGCCCGTGTCCCGAGGGGGAGGTGTACACGTAAAAACTGCCGTTCCAATACACCACCTCGGGAGCGAAGGGCACCAGATCCGGAAACGTACCGGGCGCTATGGTGGGTCCCTCCGCCTTCCAGTGGGTAAGGTCGTCGCTGCTCCAGACCCGGATATCGGGATTGGTGCCGTACAGGTAGTACCTGCCGTTGTGCCGGAGCACAAACGGATCGGCAAAGTCTCCGCGTCGTTTGATGGGATTTTGATACCAGTCCATGTATGCTCCTATTTATCCTTTGATGCCCGCTGTGGCAAAAGCGCCGGTAAAATATTTCTGGCTGGTGGCGAACAATATCAAAACGGGTATTACCGCGATCAATGACGCAGCCATGATGATCGGGATGTCGGTCTGCTCCTTGTGGTAGGCGTTGAGCATGGCGATCGCGACCTGCACCGTCTGCTTGGACTCGCTATGAGTAAACACCAGGGGACCGAAATAATCGTTCCAGGTGAGGGTAAATAACATGATGATATTGGCGACGATCGCGGGCCTGGAGAGGGGCAGGAAGATGCGCCAGTACGCCCTGAAATACCCGGACCCGTCGATCTTGGCGGCGGCCAATAGGTCGTTGGGCAGACTCGTCATGTATTGGCGCAGAAAAAACACAATAGAGACATTGAATAACGACGCCGGCACGATCAGGGGCAGCAGCGTATCTATCCATTTGATCTTGGAGTAGACGATAAACTGCGGCACCAGGATCACCACGATCGGCACCATCATCGTAGATAGCAGCACCAGGAAAATGGTCTCCTTGTGCGGGATTTTCAGCTTTGAAAAGGCAAACGCCGCCATGCTCGATGTAATCGTACTGCAAGTGAGCACGGTAGCGGTGACGATGATGCTGTTTTTCAGCCCGGTCAATAGATTGGTGGAATTCCATACCTCGACGTAATTGCGCCAGTCCACCGGGGAAGGGATCCATTCGGGGGGTATGGTATAGACCATCGTCGATTCCTTCAGCGAGGTCACGATCATCCAGGCGAAGGGCACGATCATGATAAAGGCGCCGATCAGCAGGATCAGAAAGGCAATC
>ENA-ORCX01000433-ORCX01000433.1-marine-metagenome-genome-assembly--contig:-NODE-433-length-15570-cov-3.014200_pt1 | contig 15570 bp, 13 predicted proteins | sample MGYA00248630_ERZ508518 | MGnify/ENA primary metagenome ERZ508518 (study PRJEB26188, sample SAMN06268768) | marine metagenome | isolation source: Bioluminescent Bay, La Paraguera, Puerto Rico | place...
TGCATGCAATTATTCGCATCCTGTATCACGTGGGATGCTGCCATCATTACATCTCTTGCCTGTTGAGCATTTTCTGCATTTTTACCAGTCATATTGCTTAAATTCTCAATGGAACCGGATGTGGTTTCCAGATTGTTTGCCTGTTGTCCGGAAGCTGTGGCAAATGAATGACTGGTTCTAGATACCTCGTGGGCGGCCGAATTCGTTTCCAGAGAGCATTGACTGATAGAGTCCGCGATGCGACGAACGCCTCGATTTAATGTAATCGTCAGCCATGTAAAGGTAAGTATGGATACTGCGACTGCGCATAAAAATACAATCCCAAGGGTTAGATTGCTCTTATGGAAGCGCGTTTCCAGAGGGACGAGGGAAGCCAAGGCGTTGTTTTCTGTTACCTGGACACCGATAACCCAATCCAATGGTTTGAAGTATGTATAGGAAACTAGGTAGGTTATTGGATTTTTGGTTCCCGTTTTTAAGCGAAGGTATTTTACTTCACCGGATTTCATTTTTCCTTCTACAATAGACTTTCTTAGAGAAGATTCAGTGCTGAGCAAACGTGTTTGAGAGATCGCATCTGAATTTAGTACCCAGGAAGCAGATTTTTTCCCTCCTTTCTTTATGATAAAAACATTACCAAGTTCGTGTCCCATTTTGACTTTTAAATCGTCTATGAGTGGATCGGAAATATGGTTTCGAGGAATGCCTACATAAAAAATGCCATTAACCTTTTTTTTATCGTCAAAAGAGGGATTATAAACAGCCAAATATGGAGTTCCCATAATGGAAGTGAATCCTGTATATGTATTTCCTTGTAAAACTTCATTGAGAATCGGGTTTTTACTTCCATCCTCTTTAACTGCGTCAATATAGGTTCCTACAGCTCTCTGCTCTGTTCTTGGATCTATGATGTTTGTGGCAATTCTAAGCATGTCCCCTTCATCATTCATCCTCTGAAAGACAGTTGATGTAATTCCGATTTCTTTGGGTAAATCATCAACGAAAGGTGCCGGGCAGTTTGGATCATACATTTGCCCAAGCCAAGTGCCGTCTCCTAGAGTGGCAAAGGGCATATCTATATATTCCTGGTCTTTTATATCTACCGTGTTTTCATTGAAAACACGCCAGGGAAGTGTGTTTTCTGGATCAAATTTGAAACCACCTCTGGATTCTAAAAAGGCATTGGCCATTATGGAAGTATCTTTTAAATTCTGAACTCCCATGTCGTAGCCAATTATTGTCCGTTTATATAATTGAGCGGTGGTATCAAGGAGAGTATCTTTAACTCTGGAAATAATGCCATCTTTTGCTATTTCCTGAGCTTTGGAAGAGTTTACGTAATTAACTCCTGTTACTACTGCCAATGGTAGTGTTGTAAGGCTGATACCAATCCCTAAAAGTTTGATCTTTAAACTTATTTTCATGAGCGAGCTTTCCTGTGGAGGAATCAAAGTTCGCTTTGGTGTATGCTACAAATGGGCTTTCTATCAAACTATAAATTAGGTTTAAAACGTTGTATAAGAATGTCTTATGTTACAAAAAGTTACAGGTTTGTAGTGGTTTTGTAACTTTTTGTACGCTTTTACAAAGCTAGATATGTTTGTGCTAAGAATTTGTAAAACGCTAACAATTCTACTTAAAAATGCCTGAATTTCTCAGCGCCTCAATTAAGCGTAAGGCTGGTTTAGCTCGATTAAGAATATAGAGATGAATGCCGGGAGCACCTCTTTCAATTAGCTCTTCAATTTGTTTTTCTGCCCAATTGATACCAACTGTTTCTGTTGCAGCAGTATCATCGCTTGTTGCTTCGAGGTCGGTTAATAATTTTTGAGGAATACTGGTTCCAACGGCTTTACAAAAGCGGGTAATTTGTGAGTAGGAGAGGGCAGGCATTATGCCGGGTACTATCGGAATAAATATGCCCATGTTCCGACAACGTTCTACAAAATCGAAATAAACCTGATTATCAAAGAATAGTTGTGTTGTGATGAAAGATGCTCCTGCATCTACCTTTGTTTTTAGGTTTTTCAGGTCTTCTTCCATGGATAAGGCTTCGGGATGTTTTTCAGGATATCCACCAACCCCGAGGGAGAAACCAGCAAACTCATTTCGAATGAGTTTTACTAAATCAGAGGCATATTGCGGGCCGTTGGGATGAGCCACAAATTCGGTGGTGCCTTTAGGTGGATCGCCGCGAAGAGCCATGATATTACAAAAGCCATCCTTCTGGTATTTTTTTACCAAGTCAATCAGCTCTTTACTGCATGCACCAACGCAGGTTAGATGTGGCATGACCTCAAAGCCGAGATCCTCTTTCAGTATTTTTGCGTATTGAAGGGTACGCTCCTGAGTAGTTCCGCCAGCTCCATAGGTAATAGATACAAAGTCAGGTTTTAGAAATTTCTGCATCTGCCTGGCAACGCGTACAATTCGCTTTCCGCCGGCTTCATCTTTCGGTGGAAAGAATTCAATTGATAAGGCTGGTTTACTGCGGGCAAGCAGGTCAGAGATGGGGCGGTTTAAATGCATATCGCATCAAGATATATCGATTAGATGATCTGTAAAGCCTGAATGTGCTTTCCTTCTCATTGTTTCTCGACTTACTTTACGTCCTTTATTCTTGAATTTCTTCCTGTTTTTGCGCTCTTTCCTGCTCTTTTCGAAGGCGCAGTTGTCCGCAGGCCGCATCAATTGAATGCCCTTTTTCCTTTCGGATAGTGTGCGAAATATTCTCACTTTTCAGTACCTCCGCAAATGCTTGTTGACGTGCTAGATTAGGCCGCTCCCAATCCAATCCTTCTACTGTATTATAAGGTATCAGATTTACGTGTGCGTGCAACCTTTTAGCGATTTTTGATAATCTTTTAGCCTCCGTTAGGGAGTCATTAACGCCCTTTATGAGAATGAACTCAAGAGTAAGCATTCTTCCGTGTTTTTGGGAGAATGCTTCAGCGGCGGGAATGAGTTCTTCCAGAGGATATTTGCGGTTTATAGGCATTATTTGTGATCGAGATTCGTTACTGGCTCCATGTAGACTGATTGCCAGGCGAAATTGGATCGGTTCATCTGCCAAACGCAGCATTTGCGGGACGAGACCACAGGTTGAAATGGTAATCCTTCGTGCACCGAAATTCATCCCCCATTCTGAATTCAGAGTGCGTATAGTTCCTATGACAGCATCATAGTTCGCCAGAGGTTCCCCCATTCCCATGAAAACAATATTATCAAAGGGTAAGTTTTCATTATTCGCGATATCAGGGGTGCGTGTTTCCTCCAGCTTGCATACATGAATGAGTTGGGAGAGGATTTCGCCTTGAGTCAGGTTTCGTTTCCATCCATCCAAACCCGATGCGCAGAATTTGCATCCATAAGCACAGCCAACTTGAGACGATACGCAAACAGTGTTGCGTGAATCTTCCTGACCGACTCCTTTTTGGGGATAACGTATGAGTACTGTTTCTATGTATCTCGTGTCAGAAAGCTCCACAAGGAGTTTTTCTGTGATATCTCCAGCTTGATTTGTTGTTATGTGTTTGGAATCCAAAAGACTAAATCTTTCATTTAGCCAAAAACGCATTTTTTTGGGTAGATTCATCATTTGATCCCATTCCGTAACGCGTTTTTTATAAAGCCAGTCCAACATTTGTTTGCTGCGAAAGGCCGGGAATTTAGTAGCTTTCAGCTCGGCAGATAAATCTTCCGGAGTCAGTGTATATATGGATTCTTTTATGTTGGTGCTGACCATTATTTTGTAAGTGGAATCTATTCTGAGAGAGGTTTCAACTGTTGAATTGCGAATTCAGTAAACAAACTTAATATGAAATGTTAACTGTTTTTTATTGCTCTATTATCGAAAAATTGGCATGAAGTAAAATTTAGCTGTTACAGCAGTTTAGTTTCACTTTTTATTTTAACCCCGAACTCATTACCTTATGAGCAAGCGTCGCGGCATTAAACTTAGCGAAGATAAAACCGATATCAATATTTCTCCAATGATCGACATGGTGTTCATCTTGTTGATCTTCTTCATCGTAACGACTGTTTTCGTGGACGAGAGAGGTTTTGATGCCGAAAAGCCTACACCAAGTCAGAACCCGCCTCAGGATGATGATTCCGAAGGTCCAGTAAAGTTTACTATTCAGGAAAATGGGAATATCTACTTTAAGGGGTCCAAGATTTCCTTGAATAATGTGCGTCAAAAGGTAGCAGAGCGCACTCGTGAAGATCCTGAAACGGTAGTTATAGTTGAATGCCACCCATCCATTAAATCCAGTGTTATGATTTTAGTTATGGACGAAGCTCGTATGGGTAAGGCTAAGAATATTAGCGTAGATACTACTGAGTAGTTTTTATTTTCTTTCTCAAAACCTCCTCTTAAACGAGGAGGTTTTTTTGTGTACTGTTTTTGAATTGTAGAATACTGTTTTTTTGATTTATCAATATATATGAAGATTGTGGTTTTAGATGGAGGGACGTTGAGACAGCCATTGGAAGCTTGGAAATCTATATATAGCCTTGGCGATGTTGATTTCTATGAAAATACGCCCTCGGACTCGCAGGTGATTTCGCAACGTTGTAAAGATGCAAACATCGTGCTGACCAACAAAGTTGTTTTGGATGGAGAAACGATACGCTCTATGAAGAAATTAAAACTGATCAGCACTTTAGCCACAGGGTACAATCAGGTGGATACAGAGACTGCAAAAGACTGTGGTATTACGGTGTGTAATGTTCCCGCATACTCTACTGAAGCTGTCGCTCAACAGGTGATGGCTTATATCCTCCATTTCACGAACCAGGTTGCGGCGCATAATGATCTTGTTCAAAATGGCTGTTGGGCGAGAGAGCCATTCTTCTCTTTTTGGAATGCTCCTATTCGTGAATTGCACACAATGTCTATAGGGATTGTTGGCTATGGAGCAATTGGTCAGCGGGTGGCGCATTTAGGAACCGCTTTTGGTGCACGGATAAATGTTCATTCACGAACTCGTAGAATAGATGCTGATGTGAATTGGATGGGGCTGGATGAGTTACTGGAGGGCTCAGATGTGGTTACGGTTCATTGCCCATTAACAGAGGATACATATCATTTGATGAATGATGAACGTATTGCAAAAATGAAAAGGGGAGCTTATCTAATTAATACGAGTCGTGGAAATGTAGTTGAAGCTGACGCTTTGATTCGTGCTTTAGAGAATGGGCATCTTGGTGGAGCTGCTGTTGATGTGGTTTCTGAAGAGCCTATGCCGCTCTCTCATCCTTACAACTCTACGAAGAATTTAGTGATAACACCACATATGGCTTGGGCTGGTGTGGATGCTTTGGCTCGACTTTTGCAGATAACTTTTGATAATACAAAACTTTTTATCACTGGAACCCCTCAAAACATAGTAAACCGTTAAGGTTTCATTCTCGTATATGATAAAGGCCATCGCAGAAATTGATTTAAAACTCAAAGGAGCTAAAGGACTGGATAGAATTGAGTTGTTGTTCAGCAAAATTTTCTTTGGCAATGTGATGGAACCAGATGAATTGAAATCTATTGCTACAGAGGTTTCCTCTGAGCTTTCCAGTATTAGTAATGATGGTTCTGCCAGTGAAGAGCATTCACGTTTGGAAGTCTGTTATATCGTTTTGGAAGTTCTGCATGTCTTTATTAACTATAGGAATGCCTCTTCATCTGAAACGGTAGATCATTTGGATATATGCAAGGAACGCTTAAAGGGACTTAATCAGGAGTGGTATCTGAGGGTGAATCATTTTATGGCCGATCATTATAGGCATGTTGGTTTATATGAAGATGCTTTAGGCTGCTATTATGATTATCTGAAAAGTGATGATTTGGACGAGTATGGGAAGTGTTATATACTGAATAATTTGGGTAGTATTTATCTGGAACTGAAGGCCTATAAGGAGGCATTAGGTTGTTTTGAGTATGTTATTCAATTTGGGAATCTCCGTCCTGAAATGAAGCGTGTTTATTTGCTTATTAAACTGGCAAAAGCGCATCGTGGATTAGGTCAACATTCTACGGAAAGAACCTATTTGGATGAAGCTAAACGTTTGGCTTTGTTGGATGGAAATAGTTTTATGGTGTGTGTGGTTCGCTCTCAGATGGCACATTGTCTGCGAATTCAGGGATTGCATACTCAGGCCCTTCATGAAGCTCAAGTGGCATTAAAGATGGCAAATCAGATGCAGGATGATATTTTGATTTCCGCATCTGAGTATGTGATTGGATTAATTCTATCTGATAAAGACAATACCAAGCATAATTATGAGGATGCTCTTCATTCTTTTTTAAAGGCGTTGAAGCTTTTCGAACAAGGAAACCGTAAACCCAGAGTCATGTTGGCGTGTGGTGCTTTATCTGAAGTTTATGAAGCGTTAGGTAAGTATAAAGCTGCTTTAAGCTATAACCGCAAAGCGACTGAGTTGGAACGAGAGTTACATTCTACTGATTTGTTTGTTGATATTGGTCGCTTAAGGGTTCAATTGGATAAGAAAAAGGACAAAAAGACCTTGGAAATGAAAGAACACGAATTGAGTGTTCTTCATAAAAAAAATATCCGCTTACAGGAGGCGATTCAGGATAAAAATGAACTGATTTCTACCGCAGCTCATGACCTTAAAAATCCTTTGACTGCTATTAGAGGAATTGCAGATTTACTTTGTAATGCACCAGAGTTGGATGGGAAACTTCAGGTTATCAGGATGCTTGATAATCTTAGGAATTGTGCAACAGACACATTTGAGATCGTGACTAATATTTTGGATGTTAATCGTTTGGATCAAAATGGATTGCATGCTCAGATGTTACCTTGTGCCTTATCGCCTCTCATCAACGAAGTTATAAGGCTTTTTGGTGAGCGTTTTAAAGGGAAGGGTATTTCTCTTTTATTTAATGACTTTTCCGGAAAAACATTAGCGTTGGTAGATCCGTTTATGTATAAGCAAATGCTTACTAACTTAATTTCAAATGCATTGAAATTTTCTCACCCGGATAGCTCCGTAGAGGTGCAATTAAAACAAACAGTGAATGGAAAGCACCTTAATACGCTTATAATTGATGAAGGTTTGGGGATTTCTAAAGAAGAGATAAACAAACTCTTTGAGCGGTATGCAAGTCTATCGAATAAACCTACTGCGGGTGAGCATTCTTCGGGTTTGGGGCTTTCAATTACCAGGCGATTTGCAGAAATAAACAAGGGTGCTGTTTCTTGCGAAAGCACCCTTGGAAAAGGTTCTATATTTACTCTCAGTCTTAGGACTGCTTAGTCTTATCTAAAACTGTGTAGTAGAAAACTCCTGCAGCAATGATACCTCCCAAAACTTGTGCAATTATATAGAGCGCTACATATTTCCAGGAAAGGATGCCTGCCAGTGCTATTGACAGAGTTACTGCTGGGTTGAAAGCAGCTCCGGAAATACTGCCAACGGAAATGATGCCAGTCAGAACGGTGAGTCCGATCGCCAGACCGTAAAATTGATTGCCTTCGATGTTAGGAGCGGTCGCTACATTAAGAATCACATAAGCAAGGGCGAATGTGAACAATGCTTCTACGATAAAAGCTTTTGTTGGATCAATGGTTATGGGGCTGATTGTTTCCGGTGCTATCAAATAGGATGCAAGAATTGACCCAATTATTGCTGCAACAAATTGTGCAATGATGTAGGGCAACGTATCTTTTAAAGAGCATTTGCCTCTTATTAATATGGCTATGGTTACTGCCGGATTATAATGGGCTCCGGAAATATGACCACCCATATAGATCATTACCATCAATACAGTTCCTATCGCAACAGGAGTGAGGATGCCTGCGTTTCCCAAGACCACCATACAGATGGTAAATGTAAGAAAGAAAGTTCCTAAAAACTCAGTAATATATTTTTTCATAGCAGAATAATGAAGAATTAATGTTCATTCTGAATGAACTTATTAAAAAGGATCTTTCAACTAGGATATAAAAAAACCCGCAAGCTTATATTACTTACGGGTTTTGAAAGGGATAATGATACTTCCTAGAGCATGTCCTTTACGGTTTCGCGCTCACTAGAGAGTTCATCCACCGTAATTTTCAACATTTCCTTGGCGTAATCATTGAGTTCAACTCCCTGAACGATGCTGTATTTTTCACCGTCATATTTAATTGGGAAGGAGGAAATCAAACCTTGAGGAACTCCGTAGCTGCCATCGGAGCATACTGCAACGCTGCGGTAATCACCTTTAGGTGTAGCGAAGAATAGGTCATGAACGGTATCAACAACACCATTTGCGGCAGAAGCAGCACTGGAAGCTCCACGAGCCTTAATAATAGCTGCACCACGCTTACCAACAGTAGGAACAAATGTTTCCTTCAACCAAGCTTCGTCACCGATAACTTCAGCGGCAGACTTACCACCGATTTTGGCGTTGTAGAAGTCTGGATACATTGTTGGTGAGTGGTTACCCCAGATAGCGAGATTGCTAACTTCTGTGATGTCCACACCAGCCTTCTGAGCAAGCTGAGTTTTGGCGCGGTTTTCATCCAAACGAGTCATTGCAAACCAACGGTCTGCTGGGATGTCTGGAGCGTTGTTCATGGCGATCAAGCAGTTTGTGTTGCAGGGATTGCCTACTACGAGGATGCGAACATCCTTGGCTGCATTGTCATTGATTGCCTTACCTTGGGAAGTAAAGATCTTGCCGTTATCCTTAAGAAGATCTGCACGTTCCATACCTGGGCCACGTGGCTTGGAGCCTACGAGCAGAGCCCAATTTACGTCCTTAAATCCTTCACTTAGATCGGCCGTGGCTACAACATCCTTTAAGAGAGGGAAGGCACAGTCTTCGAGTTCCATTACAACACCTTGGAGAGCTCCGAGGGCAGGAGGAATTTCAATGAGGTTAAGGGCTACAGGCTGATCAGGACCGAACATGGCTCCTGAAGCGATACGGAAGAGGAGAGCGTAACCGATGTTACCGGCTGCTCCTGTTACTGCTACTCTAATAGGTTCTTTCATGATGTTAGATGAAGTTTTGTCCAACGTTAAAGATTCGATAACTGAAAGCAATCATTAAGCTCGTTAAAATGCAAGATGCTTACTCATTTAAAGCGTGGAGAAATATCTTCGTAAGCTTTAAGTATCACTTTTTCAGTTTCCTCCCAGCCTATGCAGGGATCTGTTATAGATTGTCCGTAAACCGCTTTTTCTCCATGTTTTGGAATGCTTTGATTCCCTGCAGTGAGATTGCTCTCCAACATGGCTCCAATAACTCCACTTTCCGTGTCGCAGGCTGTTTGGATTACATCTTCAAAAACGCCTGGCATTTCTTTGATGTCCTTATGGCAGTTGTCGTGTGAACAATCTACCATAATCGCTGGCTTCAAGTTATTGGCTTTTAGGGTTTCGCATGCGTTTATAACATGTTTTGAACTATAATTTGGTCCCTTTGCTCCACCACGTAGAATTACGTGACAGCTTGGGTTTCCTTTCGTGCTGATGGCACTGGCCAAGCCTTGGAAACTGATTCCAAGAAATGTTTGTGGCTGGCTTGCTGCACGAATCGCATTAATGGCAGGTTGGAGATCTCCGGCTGTGGTATTCTTAAAACCTAAAGGCATAGAGAGTCCACTGGCCATCTGACGATGTGTTTGAGATTCACTGGTACGTGCCCCGATAGCGGACCAACTAATAAAGTCTGAAATATACTGTGGTGTGATTGGGTCTAAAAGCTCCGTAGCAGTTGGAAGTTTTAGATCCAAAACATGACTCAAAAATTGACGGGCAAGTTTTAATCCCAAAGGAATATTGTAGGATTTGTCGATTTTCGGATCCATTATGAGCCCTTTCCAGCCTACTGTGGTACGTGGTTTCTCGAAATAAACACGCATAACCAAGAGTAGACGGTCTTTAACTTTTTCAGAGAGTGCAGCAAGTTTTTGTGCATACTCAACACCAGCTTCAAGATCGTGTATGGAGCAGGGGCCTACGACTACGAGTAAACGTTTATCGTCTCCGAAAATAATTTCATCAATTTCTTTTCGGCTTTTTGATATAAAACTAGTTTGTTCGTCAGTAGAAGGGATTTCTCTGCAGAGGTACTCCGGAGCGGGCAAGACTGCGGAATCGACAACGTTAACGTTGGATGTCTGTATCATATGCGAGGCTTTGTTGAATTTCGCAGGTAATTGTGATGTCGCGAGACTTAGGGTGGGGCAAGTAAAAACTCCTCTTTTAATGGTATGTAGAGTGAGTAGGGTATATCCTTGTTGTCCCATTGGGGTAAATAGTTTTCTTTGTTTCTCATTTGTAAAGTGACGTATTGTGTTACGGGATTCTCCTCTGGTGTTTTTTACAAATGGTTTGTTTTATTTGTGGTTCTTGGTTATCATCATGACTGGCTGATGTTTATAAGCTCTTAATTAGCTGGAGAATGGCTCTATTAGTGGAATTGAAGACGATCAATCTATGTAAAAAATATTGAGAAAATACGGATTTATTGTTGACCCGTAATAGAAGAAACATGAGTATCCCCCCTGTTATTTGGATTCACTCAACCTGTTTAAAAGGAAATCGCATGAATAAGGCTGAATTAGTTGCTTCTGTGCAAGCAATTCTCGAGACTTCTAAAGCTGATGCTGAACGTGCAGTAAATGCAGTTGTAGAAGGTGTTAAAGAAGGTATTAAAAAAGATGGTAGCGTCCAGTTGATCGGATTTGGTACTTTCTCTGTAGCAGAGCGTGCTGCTCGTAAGGGCATCAACCCACGCACTGGTGAAGAACTTGACATCCCTGCATCTAAGTCTGTTAAGTTTAAGCAAGGCGCAGGTCTCAAGAGCTTGCTTCAATAAGCCCCAAAATACTACTCAAGGTATTTTTAAAACCCACAGTTTCTGTGGGTTTTTTTTATGTAAACATCTTAAAGATGTTTAATTTTTTACGGATATTAGGTTAAAGAGCCTCTTTATATGAAAACAAAGCCTTTAATGTATAGTTTTTACCACCTCTGATGAGATTGATGGCGAATCCATTTCAAATTTGTTTCGGATTTCTAAAGAATAATATCAATGCCTCAACTGGCACAACCTATGCTAAATAAAATATAACATATCGGTATTTGTCGATAAACTTGGGGTAACAGTTAATCTCAGAATTGGGATTATGCTTGAGAGGGTTCGATGTTAGGGGTTACCATCGAACCCTTTAAGTTGTACAAATGCAACAAGGAGACGGTTTAAGACTTTTTTTGCTCTGTCTTGGTCAGTGTTTTGATGAACTTTTTCATCGCAGGGGTTAGCACACGACCTTTCCTGTAAATAATGGCTAAAGGACGGTTTAGCTGATTTCCATTTATTTCGATGCTTTTGAGTAATCCTTGCTTTATTTCGTTCTGAATGGTGGTTTGAGGCACTATGGCTACCCCTGCATCAATTTCTACAGCACGTTTAACGGTTTCAATATTATCGAATTCCATAACTGGTTCGACCTCAATCTTGTTTTCTTTGAAGATGATATCCGTTGCTTTTCGTGTAGGAATATCTGGATCAAACCCAATAAATTTTTGATTTTTCAAATCTTCTACCTCAATAGAAGGAGTGCTGGCCAATTCATGATTTGGGTTGCAGATGAGAACAAGGCGATCCTGTTGAAATGGGATTACCTCCAATTGCCTCATTTTTATAGGAAAAGCGACTAGGCCAATATCTACTGAGTTATGAAGAATGTCTTCGTATACGAGATTGGATCTGCGGTACTCAACCCTTACGTTGACTGAGGGAAAATCCTGGAGGAAGGATTTTATGTAAGGAGGAAGTTCATGAAGACCGATACTGTAAACAGTGGATATATGTATGGTTCCACTGATCACTTTTTTCATTTCCTGTAACTCGCTTACAAGTTTGTCATAGCGATGAAGGATTTCCTTGGAACTATCGTAAAGCTTTTGTCCTTCGCGAGTTAAACGAAATTGTTTTTGACTGCGATCAACGATGAGAACACTAAAATGTTTTTCCATCGCCCGTAATTGTTGACTGACAGCAGATTGTGTTACACCATTTAGTTTTGCTGCACGGGAAAAGCTCTGACTTTCAACCAGATCAGAAAAAATTTTTAAATTCTCAATATGCATGATCTTAACATGACCTATAATAAATGCTTATCCTGATGTAAATATCAAATTAGATTTTCTAACAAGAAGCATCAAATTAGATTAAAGAATGCAACTATCATACGAAGAATTTCAACAGAACTTAAACGAGGTTTTATCTGAAATGCAGGATGCATGCGATGCATGCGGAAGAGATATTTCTACTGTCAGATTGATGGCAGTTACCAAGACTCATCCCGTAGATGCTGTGCATTATGCTTCGCAAAGTGGTTTGCTGTGTGTCGGGGAAAATCGTGTTCAGGAAGCGGTGCCTAAACGTAAAGAGTGCCAAGTAGATATTCCGTGGGAGCTTATTGGGCATTTACAGAGCAATAAAGCCCGCTTGGCTGTGCAAACGTTTGATCGCATCCAATCGGTGGATAGTGTTAAACTCATACGCACATTGGATCGACTTTGTGAAGAGGAAGGTAGGGAAGTATTGCCTATTCTCTTACAAGTTAATTCAGGGGAAGACCCTGCAAAATTTGGTTCCGATATGGAGCATGCCTGCGACCTTTTGACTGAAGCCCTCAAAGCAGATCATATAAAAGTAGATGGGCTTATGACTATTGCTCCTCTTTCGAAGGATTCAACTGTTGCCGAAATGGCTTTTGAACGTTTGCGTGATTTGCGCGATCGTTTTGAAAAGGATTACGCTATTCAGTTGCCTGAGCTATCTATGGGCATGTCTGGTGATCTAAAAGAAGCCATAAAACACGGTTCTACAATGATTCGTGTGGGAACGGCTCTCTTTGGTTCCAGGGGAATGTATAATGCGTAAGCCTAGTATCTGTAGGAACCTCCTGTGGAGAAGGATACGCCTATTCTAAAGTCTGTGTTTGGTAGGGAGCCTGTAGGTTTATCGCCCCACCAGTTTGTTCGTTTCAAGACTTCGGTATATAGATGAAAGCGTTTTTTGAGGCCTATGGAAAGTTTGCCATATTTATCTAGTAGAGGAACAGCAAAAGGATACCATTCTACTCCCAAACCTGTTTTAAGGCTGTTTTCCCAGTAAAGTTCTTTGTGGCTGGATAAATCACAGGTTGTCGTGCTGTAGAATCTTACTAGCGAATCACCCCAAGTGAATTTGGGGCCAATTTTCAAATCTGTTACGGCGACTATACCTGAGTAGTCGCTGGATGAGAAATTAGAGCGTCGATATCCGCCCTCTGTAAAAAAGGTTAAGGCGTATTTGTTGTCCTTATGGAAAAGGCTGCTGTAGAAGAAACTCGCGCCTACTTGTATGTCGTTTGTATATGGTTTAGAATATTCCGGTTGGTTATAATACTTACGCCAAACGGCTTTGGCAGAGAAGCTTAAACCTCTAAGTGTCCAGTTGCCTTTGGATACTCTGGATGGAATAAGCTTAATTCCAATAGCTGATTGTACATACTGATCCCAGTAGAATGGGTTTTCACTGGTATTGGAAACCTGTAACTCTGTAAACAAGCCAACCAGTTGTTCTTTGTCCACCCAGTAGAGCAATTCACCAAGAGCAAAGGTATCTATGCCATTATATGGATTTTTTAAACTCGTGAAATTTTTATGGCTAAAGGTGGTTTTATTCGACATGAAAAATTGCCACGCGTTGGCTGAAAGTATGCAAGGGCTAAGGAGTAAGACTAGAACGTAAACACAGATCTTATATGTGTGGGACATGTAGAGTAGTAATCGGGGCTGAAAATAAACGAGTAATCTCTTAAGGATCAGTTATTTTGCCTTACAGAGTCAAAAGCTTCACCGTTCTTATATAATAATGGTATTTCCGAATCTGGATTGTAACTCCGAGCGTATATGCCTCCTTTACATAATACCTATAGATGTTGCCGAATTTGAAAAAACATGGCATTATTCTTCTATGAGTTGCTCTGTTGCAGTAACAGATTCCCGAACCGATGCTTTGATACGCTTGATGGATGATCCATCTGTGACGGTGCATAAGGCTATTTTGAAGGAATTGGACGCTATGGGAGGTGATTCTGCAAAGGAATTGCTCCGCCATGCTATGCATATTGAGGAAACTCAACTGTCCGCAGAACTGCTTTGGGAGGAGCTTTTTGGCCCTATCCCTGAAAAGCAGTTTGAGCGTTATATACGCGAAAGTGATTTTGACTTGGAAACAGCATATATATTGCTGAGTCAGATTATTGATCCTGGTATGAATGCATACGATGTAGTTTTAGAATTAGACGAATTAGCTGATTCTATCCAAGGGCGTATGGATGAAGAAATGAATGATTGGGAACGATGCCGCGTGCTTTCAATGGCACTATTTGAAGATGAAGGATTTTGCCTGAATCTATATAATTCAAGTGATCCTCTTAATTGGTCCATCAGAAATGTTTTGCAGACTCATGAGGGGCATCCCGTTGCTCTTTGTATTGTGTATGCTTTAGTGGCTCTGCGTTGTGGTATGGATATGGCGTTAATTCATATGCCGGGTCGTTTTTTCCTTGGTTGTTTCAGTGAAGGAATCCCATTGTATATTGATGTAACCTCAAGTGGAGAATTCAGATCACAGGGAGAACTTATGAATTTGTTGATTACAGAGCATAAAATGCCTCGGGCTGACTTCTTTGCTCCTATTTCTGTGGCAGAAGTTCTAATTCAGTGTTGTAAAGACTTGGCTCTACAATATCGCATTTCAGATCATCCTAAAGAAGCAAAAGTTTTTAGCGATTACTTAAAGATCTTTGCGAATCGTAGTTACCATTAGTGGAATAAGGCTCTGTCCAGATTTCGGTATTGGATAGCTTCAAGTAGATGGGGTACTTCGATGGTGTTGCTGTTTGCCAGATCAGCGATGGTTCGGGCTACTTTCAGGATGCGGTCGTAAGCACGTGCGGAGAGTTTTAGTTGCTCCATAGCCTGTTGCAGCAAATCGGCTTTAGCCTGATCCAGAGCACAATATTCGATGATGTGTTTGCGGCTCATGCGAGCATTATAATAGATGGAATGGTTTTTGTAGCGTTCCCGTTGTTTTTCCCGTGCTACGAGTATGCGATCTCTTATGGCTTTGGAGGCTTCTCCAGGTTTATCATCTCTGAGTTCTTCAAATTTCACAGATGGAGCTTCGACGTGAATGTCTATTCTATCGAGTAGAGGACCGCTGATACGGGAGCGGTAACGCTGAATTTGGGCAGGTGAGCAGTAGTTTTGCCTTCCATCCTTGCTGGAATATCCACTTGGGGTCGGGTTCATCGCAGCTACAAGCATAAAGGAGGCGGGAAGTGTGATCTTTCCTGCACTACGTGAAATGGTAACGTTACCATCTTCGAGGGGTTGGCGAAGCACTTCCAGCGTGTTACGGCGAAACTCAGGCAATTCATCCAAAAAGAGAACTCCGTTGTGGGATAAACTAATTTCTCCTGGGCCGGGTATGGCTCCTCCACCAAGTAACCCCACATCAGAAATTGTGTGATGTGGTGCTCTGAACGGACG